>Ga0099364_10003969_pt1 | contig 22584 bp, 17 predicted proteins | sample TergutTh196P3_FD_73070 | JGI IMG/M metagenome (GOLD analysis project Ga0099364, IMG submission 73070) | Microcerotermes parvus P3 segment gut microbial communities from Pointe-Noire, Republic of the Congo - Th196 P3 | ecosystem: Host-associated > Arthropoda: Insects > Digestive system > Gut ...
CGTATCCGTTGTTGTCAAGCGAAGAGTCGGCACGCTGGGTGCATGATGACCTGTTGGAGAAGGCGGCAGGCGGCAGGCGGCAGGCGACAGCAGAGGAACGGCTGGAAATGGCGAAACAAGCGTTGCGTTGGCTTCGTGAGATAAAGTTAGCGGAGTTATCGACTGGCACCAAGATATACCATTTCGAGGATTTCGATGCAGTGGTGTTGAGTGCGTTGCACAGTGAGCGTCGGGTGTCGGAGGGTTTGCGGTTGGCGGCGGTGGTGAGGTCGTCGGCGTTGCAGTTAGCGATATACGAGATGGCAGCGAATGCGGTCTATCCGATGTGGGTACGTGAGCAAGCGGCGGAGTCATTCGAGGAGAGCATTGAACGCTTCGGCATTTTGTTGCGTGGTCAACAGATTCAGCGGTTGTATGATCGATACAATGCGAGCGAGTTTGAACCTGTGGAGTCGCAGGAACTGTTGAGCCGGTTGATCGATGCGGTGGAAGAAAACGTGGAATCGCGTTAGCATCTCGTCCGGCTTGGTATTACCAACAGAGCAGCAATCGTTAGATTGCGGAACTCTATGCGCAGATTCAAGATTGCGATTCCGGCGAGCATACGTTACAATTCCCTCATGCTCAACTACCTTTGCCTTTCCCTTGACGGCTTGCAGAGCGGAATGATCGGAGCGTATGGAAACACATGGATTCAAACGCCCACTCTCGACGCTCTCGCTTGTCAGTCGGCACTGTTCGACCGGTTCTATGCCTCCACGATGAATCTGCCGGACACGCTGACCGAGTTATGGCAATTCCCGACAACCACGCCGATAGGCTATCATACAATTTTGCTCACGGACGATGCCGGCGTTTTTCTGCACGAACATGCTGGTCTGTTCGATGAAAAACACCGATTGGAAGCAAAGCGGCGAAAACAACCTGCCGGTAAAATCGAAGGGACGCAGTTTTATCACAACATTGCAACGCTTGCCGATCTGTTGCAGAACCGACCGGACAAGCCCTTTATTTTCTGGGCACATTTCAAAGGTTTTCGCGGCGGCTGGGATTTTCCTCTTTCGTATCGGCAACGTTATCAAATTGACGAAGACCCCAATCCTTATTCCGATGTTGTGTTGCCGGAGGTCGCAGATAAAAACATTGATCCCGACGTGCGTCAGGCGATTGCGGAAGCCTATTCGGGAGGTGTTTCCGTTCTGGACGATGCGCTCGCCGGTTTGCTTGAGTTTCTGCAAGAGGAGGGACTTGACCGCAATACCGTTTTGCTTTTTACGTCGGTTCGCGGGTTTTCGCTTGGTGAACATCATTACATTGGTGCTAACGAGGATTTGTATGGCGAGAATGTACATTTGCCGCTTTTGCTCCGGTTTCCTGATGGTGCGTTTGCCGGTTTTCGTAGTCAAACATTGCTGCAACCTGCCGATGTTTGGAAACTTATGACGAAGGAAAGTTTGCCGGAAGAGCCCGATGCGGTGCATCCTTTTATCCGCGTCGGCAGCGAAGTCATTGTAACGCCGGATTGGTTCGTCTATTGCAAGTCTTCCGGCGACGAATTGTATGTCAAGCCGGACGACCGCTGGGAAGCAAACGACGTTGCGGATCGCTGTCCGCATGTGATCGAAGAGATAGGTGAGCACTCACATTGTCAAAGACAAGAATTTTCCTTGTGATTTGTTATGACACTTCACTTTGTATGGGTGCGTTAATCCCCTATGCGTTACATTCTATTCCGGTTTTTGTTCCGAACACACTCCAAACTTTAACGTCCCCCAATTTTGAGGCGTGTCCCATCCCTTGCATTTTGCGTTTTTTTCGGCAAAATTAACAAAACATTTCTAGCGTAGCGTTAGCGTGAGACAGTCTTCCATGAGCCGCGAACCCTGGCAAACATCGATCCAAAAAATAGCCGACGGAATTCGCCGACGCGTTTTAGCACACACATTGGCGTGGGACGGCGGGTATCTCAGTCAAGCATGTTCCTCCGCCGAAATCTTTGCCGTTCTTTACGGTCGGGTACTGAAACTGCAACCGTTAGAGAAACCGATTATTCCAGAACAGTTTTACGAAACGCCGAAGACCGGTGTACCGGCTAAAACGGGGATCGATTACAACGGCGGAGACCGACCAGAGTGCGACCGCTTTATCCTCTCTCCGGCGCAATACGCTTTGGTGCTTTACGCCGCTCTAATCGAAGCCGGTCGGATGGACGAAACCGGTATGGCGGAATACAACCGCGACGGCAGCACAGTGGAAATGATCGGTGCCGAACACTCACCCGGTATGGAAGTTACCACCGGCTCACTGGGGCAGGGAATCAGTCAAGCGGCGGGAATCGCCTGGGCAAGAAAAATCAACGGCGAGACCGGTCGCGTCGTGATGTTAATGTCCGACGGCGAATGTCAGTCCGGTGAATTTTGGGAAGCGGTGCAAGCGATGAGTTTTCACCGGCTTGGTAATATGTTGATCTACGTCGATGTCAATGGTTATCAATGCGACGGACCTGTTTCAACGGTAATGAATCTCGAACCTTTCGACAAACGATTGAAAGCGTTTGGTGCCAGAGTGTACAGCATTGACGGTCATGACATCAAAAAACTGTCGGACTTGGGACGCAAGCCGAGTGCCGATGTGCCGACGTTTGTTCTCTGCCATACCGATCCCTGTCGGGGAATGGTGATTCTCAAGAAACGGCATCCGAAGTATCATTACGTCCGTTTTACGAATCCGAAAGAAAAAGCCGAGTATCAAAAGTTTTACGAGCAACTGACTCGTTACTGCCCTGACGGATAATGAAACGATAAACATTCCTGAAACACTATGAAAATGTTAGGCATCATCGGCGGGATCGGCAGCGGAAAGAGCACCGCCGCAGAATTCTTTCGACTGGAAGGAGCAGCAATCATCACCGCTGACCGAATCGGACATCAAATACTCTTGCTGCCGAAGGTCAAGGAGTCCGTGCAGGAACGTTGGGGTTCGGCAGTCTTCGGAGGCGACGGCGGCATCGATCGGCAAAAGTTAGCGGAGGTTGTTTTTGCCGAAGAGGAAGAACTTGCCTATCTCAAAAGTTTGACCCATCCTCTGATTGCCGAAGAAGTTGATCGGCAACGGAAGGAACATGAACGGAACGGTGTGCAAATTTGTCTGCTGGACGCGCCGCTGCTACTGGAGTCCGGTTGGGATTCTCACGTTGACTTAATTATTTTCGTATCGGCTCCGGTAGAGGTTCGGCGGGAGCGAATCAAGAGTCGCGGCTGGTCGGAAACGGACTGGGAACAACGCGAAGCAGCGCAACTCTCGGTGGAGGAGAAATCCCGAAGGGCTGATATTGTTCTCGATAATGCCGGCAATGCTGAACACCTACAAAGGCAGGTAGAGACCCTCGCCCGTAACCTTATGAGCATGAAAGTCCCTACTGCACAAACGCCTGCGGATACAGAGGCCAAAGACGAATACCGCTGTTTTGAGGATCCACTAAATGCTCATAACTAAATATCAAAAGTTGATCATCCTGCGAGAGCAAACAGTTGGAAATCGGCAACCTACTGTTGCGGAACGTGATCCTCCGAAAATCCTCGCTAGAATCGCCCAGCAACAGAGAAGGAAAATGATAAATCCCCAAACTCCCCTCGTTGCCCAATGCTATCATCTTGTCGCCATCATGCGTGAGAACAACCAGCCTCGGCACACCTAAATTTGTTTCCAATACAATCGGTTCCTCGGACAATACCGTGCTGATTCGGTTTCGTTTGACATTCCAAACCCGAATCGACCGGTCGTAACTGCCCGAAATGATATACTCGCCCGAAGGATCAATCGTCAAAGCACTGATCCAACCGACATGTCCGTAAAGCACCACCGACTCTGGGGAAACTTTGGAACTTGACAAATTCCAAAGCCGAACAGTATTGTCCTGACTCCCCGTCGCCAACCATTCTCCATTCGGCGCAAAAGCAATTTGTGTAATGCCGAGTTGATGACCCTGCAAAACAAAAGGTTCATCACCGACTCCCCTCGCGGTTAAATCATAAACTTTAATGACCGTATCCCTTCTGCCGACGGCGATCCGATCCGAATTCGGACTGAACTGAATCACCTGAACCGGCTGCGGCATTGAAGGAATCGTTACCGCTATCGGCACGATTCCAGAAGTCATTTGCCGCAAATTCCAAAGCACTACGGGATACTGTGCGTCCTGTGTTCCAAAGCGGTGCGTCGGTTGATAATTGACTTGTTGAACAGACCTTTGAGAAGAATGTTCCTGCGAAAACGTTACGCCATTCGGAGAACTGCCGAAGGCGGCAAGCCATTGTCCATTCGGTGAAATTTGCAAATCTTGCAAGCCGGCAATAGTTTCCGTAAACGTAATGAGCATCTCCGCCGGATCGTTGAGAGACATATCCCAAATCCGAATCGTTCCATCCTTACGTCCGCCGATAATCCAACGTAAGTCCGGCGTGAAGAGAAACTTAACGTACTTCGCCGCACCCTGATCAAGCGCATAGCCCTGTTGTTCGGAACTGTGCAAGTCCCAAAGCCAAACAATTCCATCCCGCAACTGTGCAATAAGATAGCGGTTATTCGGACTCAACGTCATCGTTTCAACCGCAGACGAAGACTCCAAAAGTGCTTCCCCCCATGTCAGCGATGCGAAAGCATTACCCAGTATCCAGTATGTTGAATCGGGAAGAGGGTGCTTCAGTTCTTCGTAAATTTTGATTGCCTGAAGGGTTTTCTCAATGCTATCCTCTGGGGCAGTTGTTTCGGTTGATAAGGACTCCTTTGCGTTTTTCAAGAGTTCGTCCGCCATCTCGACTGTTATCGCCGGTACGGACGGCGTAGAAAGCGGCGCAGGTTCGGGAAGGGAGTTTAATACCCAGTCGTCTATCGAAGTTATCACCGATGGCGGGAAAGCATCCTGCGTTCTTTCGAGCGGTAAAAAGGCATATCCCGACTCGCCAATCTTGACGAAAGGGTCTTCGGGTAATGCTGCTGTTCGATCATCCGGCTCGGCAAGCAACGGAGTTACAGACTCTGTCGGGAGTTCGACATGTACCAACGGTGCTGATTCTACCGCTGGCGATTTTACCTCTTTTGTTTCCGCTTGAGGTTCAACGACAGCCATCGGTGTTTCTGCCGTATTCTCTTTGTGGACTATAAGCGTCTGCGAGATGAAGAGAGCAATACCGATCAACACGCAAAGTTGGGTTGTTACCGTCCACGCCAGAATGGTCTGCCGCCGACTTCTTTTCTTGCGGAGTTTCAATCCTAGTTGTTCGGCGACTGTTTCCCCCGATTCGCCGCCGATGAGTAAGGGGCAACGCTCGATGACGCATGGTGCGGGAACCGGCGAAATGGGGTTATCGGACTCCGCCTCTCGCAAGGCGAGAGGGCTAACGAGCGTATCTTCCTCTTGCGGGGCGAGAGGGCTAACCGGTGGCAATAGATTTTCTTCACCGCAGGCTGGACAAACAATCTTCGCCGCACTGCCGAATCCGAAAAAGGAAAATTCGAAATCGCAGTGTTTGCAGCGAATCTGTTTGTGGGTGAATAATTCAATCATGCCGCTTTATAAATAACCTCATCTTCTACCTCATTTTTCTGACAAAAAACCTCAGTAGCCATGAATGTCAAAAAACACTAAACCTCATTTACCTCATCTTCCTTTTTTAGTTTTTGTTGATAATGTTTTAGAAACTCTGCATATTCTTCATTGTAACTCTGTTTACGATGATGTTCTTGCTAAATTGTTATGCCGCTTTGGGGATTGATAACGTTCTCCGTTCAGGGAGAGTCAATATCGCCGGCATTTCTTCCGGCGGTCGGTGCGTCGTCAGGAATTTCACAAGGTCGTCTTCCAACGCCGCAAAAAAGTGTTGCCACGACTGTCCCTTCGCCTGCCGATACATCTTGATCGACGGATGCCAAACAGAACGAGGCACGGAAACATCAATCGAATGCCGCCAATCGGCTCCTTCAGGAACCAAAAGCCAAGTCCGCACGCCTAACGCACCAGCAAGATGCGCCACATAGCCGGGCGGAGTAATCACCAAATCAAGGTTAACAAGCAACGCCGCCATCGCATCGAGATCATATCGAAACGCTTCAGGAAAAACCCGAGGAGCAATGCCGAGTCCACGCTGCTGACTCATATCATCCTGACGCGAACCATGCTGTAAGTTAATCCACGCCGCCCCTTGATAGCGAGTCATAAGACTACGTAAGTTTTGCAGCGGTAACGCCGTTTGCTTCGGCGTTTCGTTGGTCCAAGTTCCGTTCCAAAGGATACCGATCTTTTTAGCGTCTCCCAAACCGGCAAGCCGGGTGTTCCATCGGTCAACTTGTTCGCGGTCTGGAGCAAGATACGCCTTTCTCAACGGAAAATCGTCCATTTGTTGCCGGAAATAACGCGGCAGACTGCCAAACGCAATTTGGGCATCGAGTGAAATTCCCCAAGGGTTTCCGTCGGAACGCACATAATCATCGGCGAGCGGCACGAAGTCGGCACGAGGAAAGGAGCGGCGAAAGAGCGTGTGCAATGACGCTTCACATTCGACGACGCAATGTTCGACGCTGTTGATCAGGTCTGGCAGGCAGGAAGCGAACATTAGTTCCGCTCCGATGCTCTCTTCGGAGTATGCGAGTACGTGGGTAGCGTCGCCGTCGGGCGACCAGTTGGGCAATTTGTGCCGCTCCCAGGTGCCGAAGGAACTGATGAATCGGAATTCCATTGCGTCCCAGCCTTGTTCGAGATTGCCGAGGGCGAGGAGGGACTTTCCGTAACCGTGGACGGCTTGCGGATATTCGGTGCCGACGGGGAGCATCCGTTGATAATAGGGGAGCGATTCCGCGTACCGCTCTGCTTTTCGCAGCGATTCGGCGAGGTAGAGGCAAACTTCCGGCGAGGCGGAGTCGAGTTTTTCGGCAGTCCGCAGTGCTTCGGCGGCTTCGTCGTGCCGATCCATGTTCGACAAAATGAATCCGAGCGTGAGCCAGGCGGAGGGATCGTCTGGTTGGATGGCGGTGAGTGTCCGAAATTGTTCTGCCGCTTGGGGATATTGTTCTAATTCAAAATAGAGTTGACCGAGGTTGAGGATCAGATCACGCTGCGGCGGAGCGAGTGTTGCTGCTTCGGTAAGGGCTTTCAGTGCTTCCAGTTGCTGTCCCAGCGAGCGGTAGGAAAGTCCGAGGTGGAAGAGAATGGAGGCTTCCCATTGGGGATTTGGCTGGGGGGCTTTCCTCAAGAGGTAGAGTGCTTGTTCGAAGAGGGTGATTCCCGGCTCGATGTCGCCGTTTTGGCAGAAGAGTATGGCGAGTCCGTCGAGGGCGCAGATGTTATCTGACTCTTCCTCTAGAACTTCTCGATAGAATTCTTCGGCGAGTCGGTAATCTCCTTGCTGCAAGGCGGCGTGTGCTGCGGTGATTTTTTCGTCGCTTGTCATAGCAATAGGGGGATGGCAGTGGGGTTGGGCGGAAATGCGTAGCAATTCCCACTATCATTCCTATCGGCAGAAAAACCGGAAAAATTGACATAAACCGCAAAAATTGCCAAAAAGTGCGGTTCACAGAGTCCATTGCCGCAAGCAAGAGGACGAATCACAATCTTTCAAACCAGTGGTGCGGTTACTTGTGCGGCGACTCTACCTTCTTGAAATTCCCTTGGGGCTCCCGCATCTTGCTTCATTCCCAGCAGGAGCAGGATACAAAAGAGTATCCAAAAAATCACGGTAACGACTGTAATTTTCGTGAATACGTCGCCTGCTTTTGCTCCGAAGGCACTTTGTCCTCCCATTCCGCCGAATGCTCCAACCAGACCGCCTCCTCTGCCTCGTTGAACCAATATCAACAGGATTAAAAAAATCGACAGGATGGGCAAAAAAACCGCCAAAATCGGTACCAACAACGCAAGCATAGTCAATTTTTCAGAACGTTCTCCATTACTTCCTGTCCATGATACCTGCAAAAGCAAAAATGTCAACGTACCGAGATACCCCTACTGTAGATGTGCAAGTTTGTTCAACACAGGTAGAGTTGCCTACCTTTGCCGCCAAAAGAAAATCTGGCACATCTACTCCCTTGGTGTCCTCTTTGCTTTTTTTGTGGTATGATTAACGGCAAGGACGCAGGGCAAAATACTTAACTTCATTCCAAACCATTCTCCTATGATTGCCAACCTCAACACGTTACACGAACAGGAAATGCGGCTTGCCTACGCACAGGTTCTCAACGAACTGATCGCCGCCAACCGCAACGTCTATTGCCTCGAAGCAGATTTGAGCAAAGCGTCAGGAACCAATCCGACTGTAATGAAAGCCCACCCGGAGAACTTCGTGAACGTCGGCGTTGCCGAAGCCAATATGATCGGCGTTGCCGCCGGACTCGCCACGGAAGGAAAAATCCCCTTCTGTGCTTCGTTCTGTTGTTTCGCCACCCGCCGAGTGTACGATCAAATCACGCTCAGCGTTGCTTATGCAAACACGAATGTCAAGATCGTCGGCACCGGTCCCGGCGTAACACAAGGTCCCAACGGCGGTACACACATGTGTTTTCAAGACCTCGCCATCATGCGGGCGATGCCGAATATGCAAGTTTTCAGCCCTTGCGATGTCTATGAACTGCGAAGTCTCATGCACTATATGGCAAAAACTTACGGCGGAATGTATATGCAGTTGTTGCGTCCGAAGCAGCCCGCCGTCTTCGATTCAACCTACGAATTCAAACTGGGCAAAGCGGTGCGGCTTCATGACGGCAAAGATGTTACGCTCATTTCGACGGGATACATGACGCATTTCGCTTTGAAGGCGGCGAAAGAGTTAGCAAGCGAGGGAATCGCCGTCGATCTGTTACATTGTCCGAGTGTTAAACCGTTGCCGGTCGAGGACATTACGGCTTCTGCTCGAAAGACGGGGGCGGTAGTGGTGGTTGAAAACCAAACGATCATCGGCGGACTCGGCAGTGCGGTTTGCGAAGCGTTGGCGGAACATTGTCCGGTCAATGTCAAGCGGTTGGGGGTGCCGGACGAATTCGGCGAAGTCGCAACGGAAGACTATCTGTTCAACAAACACGGCTTCGGAAAAACGCATATCGTCGAAGCCTGCCGAAAAATTAAGAAGTAGGGCACCTCTAATTATTCACGTCAGAGCCGCGACCGGAAGGTCGCTGTTCTGAAAATTCAGCATCGCAACCTTCCGGTTGCGGCACTGAAGGGTATTTTAGAGGTTTCCGAACAGAAAGAACAAAAACTTCCCCACACGATTGCGGTACCGTCATTTATCGGTTATAATGCCTCTGTGCTTTCTCTCACGACGACATCCCTTCTGCTCACTGGACTGGCGGCGGCAGCCGTGCCGGTACTCTTGCACCTACTCATGCAAGGAAAACCAAAAGTCGTCGAGTTTCCCGCCGTGATGTTCATACTACAAAAAATCGAAACTCACCGACGAAACTACCGACTTAAATACATTCTACTCCTCTCCATGCGAATCCTACTCTTCGTACTACTAGGACTCGCACTGGCAAGACCCATTCTCAACCTCGGTAGTTGGACTCCCAAATTTTCTCACAACCAAGACGGAGTCATTTCACAATTTATCACCTCATTCGGCAGTCAAGACGCTCCCATCGCCGCCGCCATCGTCATCGACACCTCACTCCGAATGAACTACACAACAGAAAACAAAACCAGACTCGAAGAAGCACAAGACTTCGCCAAATGGATACTCCGACAAATCCCCCAAAACAGCCAGGTCGCCATTCTGAGCGGCGATCCCGAATCCGCCGTCTTTCAAGTCGATAAACTCGCCGCCGAAAACCAAGTCGACCGACTCCGTATCACGCCGCTAGGTCGTCCCGTCCTCGAAATGGTACAAAACGCCGCCGCACTACTCGCCGAAAGCACACTCGAACATCACGAACTCTACGTCCTCACCGACCTGTCTCTGCCTGGCTGGGACCGAACCAGCACCTCAGAAGCACTGCACCAATACAACGGCGGACTCTTTATCGTCGATGTCAGCGTAAAAGAACCCAACAACTCCTCCTTCCAAAAAGTCGCCCTAATTCCCGAAACGCCCATCGCTCTCGCCCCCGTCCAATTCGATGTCCACGTCGCCCACTCCGGTCCGGCAGTGACGAAAACCGTCGAACTCGTCCTCATCGGCACTGAACGTGATCCCGCCGCCGAAACGGTACGTGATTCCCGCACGATTAACTTTCCCGAAGGCAACTCGCAACAATCCTTTCCCATGCTCTTGATGAGCGGTTTCGACTCCGGTACCCATCAAGGCAAACTCCGCTTTTCGACTTCCGATGCCATGCCGATTGATGATCAAATCTGGTTCACGCTCTCGGTACAATCGCCGCAAAAGATTTTAATCTTTGCCCAGCCGCCGGTTCGAGAATCGGCGTTGTATCTTCGCACAGCATTGGAGACCATCCCCTTTACCGTTTCGGAAAGACCGATTTCGGAACTTGCCGGTACGACGATGACGGAATTGCACGAACATCAAGCCGTTGTGTTGCTCGACCCGTCGGAACTCACGCCGGTAACTTGGAAAAAGTTAGCCGACTACGTTTCCGAAGGTTACGGCGTTGCGACTTTTCTCGGTTCGAATGTCGATTCGCTGCCTTCGTTCAACAATTCTGCCGCGACCGAAGTGTTAGGTGCAAAGTTGGTTCGGCAGGCGCGTAATCCTTCCGGCGAACTCTGGCTTGTTCCGGGCGTGTCTCCGATTTTTTCCCCTTTTCGGGCGATTCCTGAAATCAGTACGTTGGATCAGGTGCCTTGGAGCATGCAGTCAATTTTCCGTTATTGGGAATTGGGGGAACTTTCGCTTCAGGCGGACGTTGCGGCGCATTTTTCGGACAATCGTCCAGCGGTCATTACGCAAACGTTGGGACGCGGCAGTACGGTTATGGTTGCGACTTCCATTTCGGAGCCGGCGAGTGCTGCAATGCCTTGGAACGACTTGCCTTACGGCGATGCGGGTTGGATTTTCGTTTTGCTTGCCGAGGGGATTGCGAAGCATCTTGTTGGTATGGGCAATCAGCGGTCTAATTTTTATGTCGGCGAGCCGGTGGTATTGCGTCCGAATGTGGCGACGCTTCCGGTCAGTTGTTTGCTTGGTACGCCGCAGGGTACGTCGGAGCGTTTGACTCCTGATCCTGTTCGTCGGGAGATAGTGGTTCCTCTTACGACGGAGTCTGGCAATTACACGGTGCGTTCCGGCGGTTTGGGTCAGTCGGCGTTGAATTTGGGATTTAGTGCGAATTTGCCTCCGGATGCGACGATTTTGCAAAAGGTGGAAAAGCCGGTGTTGGATCGGCACTTTGGAGAGGACGGTTATCAAGTGGTGCGTACTCCGCAGGAGATCGTCTTCGGTGCTGCTCGCGGACGCGTGGGACAGGAAATCTATGCGATGATCATGTTCCTTCTTGCTTGTTTGTTTGCGGCGGAGTATCTTTTTGCCAATCGGATTTATAAGCGTGCGTGAAATCGTTAGCCGCTCCGTCTGCGGGGGCAGTCCGTCGACAGTTTGCACAACATTGTAGCGTATCGTGAGTCAAAAACCTCTTTTTTGCCTCATTCACATAAGGGAATCTCTAATAATACAATTCCTTACGTCCCTTGCGTACCCTTTGCGTTCTTTGCGGTTAAACAAAAAAGATTTAACCGCAAAGTGCGCAAAGGGTTGCGCAAAGTACGCAAAGAGTCTATTCGTTGCGCTTTCGGCACAAATCAATATAAAAATTTGATTTTTAGATGTGCCCAATAACAAAACTACCTCAGTAGCCGCTGCGCCCCTGAAAAACTAACCTCATTTGCCACATCGACACGGAGTACCGGTAAAATAAGGAGAATGAGGTAGATGAGGTTGATGTTGAGGGGAATGCACGCTGCTGAGGTTATTTTGTCAGAGAAATGATTAACGACCCAGCGTATATTTTTTTCATGTGGGGGTATTGCTTTCCTTTTCCCCATGTACTACAATACCGACGTGGTTTGCTAGTCATGTCACCCTTGGAGTTGCGATTGTGTTCTCCAAAATTGTTTATCCATTGGCTTTTCTGGTCTGTTGCACCGGTTTGGGCACGAGCGTGTTTTACGCTCTGCGGCAACCCGTCCAGTATATTTCTCTCAAACCTCGTTTCGATGAGGACATCAGAATCCTTGACGTGCATTGTACGCGCAGTTACTACGACGTTGAAGTCGTCAAAAGTGAACCGGCGGAGTCGATAGTAAAAGTTACCTTTTTGCCGGAAAAGAAACTGCCCGGTGAGAGGAAAGCGATAGTAGAGTTGAGAACCAGCAGTGAACGTCAACCTACCTATCAGTTCGAGTTAACCTGTGAACCTTAATGCCATGACCAGACGATTTTTATTTACATTCATTACCTTTGTTTTGTGCGTTCCTTGTTTCGCCGAAGAGTTGCCCAGCGTGCCGGAACTTATCAAACGGATGTACGATTACCGCATGGCGATTGAAAACATGCGGGCGGAGGTTACGGTGACGTATCCTGTCGATACTAGACAACCTATCAAGGAAACAGCGAAAACATATATCCTTTTTATTTACGACAAAGAACGAGTGCGTTGTGATTGGTCTTGGTCTGTTCCCAAATCTACTCGAATACAATTTTGGCAATACTTGTCAACACCGGACATTTACTTTACCCGGCACACATCTCCTGAAACATCCCACATCAATGAAGGGAACAGTCTATTTGTCTGTGAGCCGCTTGAACAACCTTTCGACACACTTGACCCTCGTCGTATCGGCACTGATTGGACTACTTTCGATGCAATCAGAACAAATCCTTTTAACTATGATGTACTCTTGGAACTGTATTATTCTCCACATGAAGAAAATTACACTGTTAGCATAGATTACGTTGATGGCGAAAAACTCTATAAAGTTTCTTGGCAGGCTAGTGACGTAGAATTTTTTGGTTCGTACTGGATTAATCCCCAAAAAGGCTATAACTTAGTTCGATGTGAAGGGGAGTCAGAAGTGCTTGATCTGCACGACAGTTATAATGTTACACTGGGCAAATTCGCTTCTAATAGAGGGGATATGTGGTTTCCTCAGAAAATCACACATAAATACAGGCATGAGGATTATGTTTCCGAAGAGAGAGTTGTTGTTGACACTATTGAGTTTGACGTTCAAGACGAAACAGCACTTACTCTTGCTGGCTTGGATATTCCTGTTGGATACCGTGTTAACTATTTTGGCGAGGGAGGCAGATATTGGGATGGAAAGGAACTTGTAGAGAGAATCCCATTTGCGTCTTCAGTAGAACCCGTAAACATTGAAAATCGAAAGGTATTTTGGGTCGTCAATGGGGTTGGTTTTGCCATCATTGCGATTTTTTTCCTTATTAAGTGGATACAGTCACTCCGGCGTGGGAGTAATTGACCACTTTTAACCATCTAAATCTTTGAAAGGAGATAACAATGTTGAAGAGAAATTTTGTGTCGATACTATTTGTGTTGGGGCTCGGAGTCGTGGTTTTTTCCGTGGTGATTGCGGTTGCCTTTGCGATTGGGGAAGAATTTGAATTTCCTCCTTGTAATAGACATGTGGTATCCCTATCAAGTTTTATGCGCCCCTTTGTTGCGTGTTCAACTATCCTCGCTAATTGTGATGATTACAGTTGGCAAAACTGTCTGAGTAAACGAGGAAACAGCTCTAACCATGGCAGTGTTCGCCCTGCTGCTTCTTTATATTTTAGTTCCAAGCACACAAATGATCCTTTGAGTCATGCGATAGTAGCCGGAACTATCTTATGTTCTTACGAGTATTATTGTAGATTATTCGGACGTCGTTCGTGTGGTAGAGGAGAACCTGTAATTGATCCACGCACGGGAAAACAGAAAGAGATACGGCTCGAATATTACGAGAATGATGCCTATTGTGTTCCTAGCGAGTGAATTGTTGGTTTAGTCGTCCATAACCGCCACCTAGACATACATTGCAACATATTTTACAATACTAGGAAGTATCTATTCTCGCTTTTTTCGATGGACTACGGTATAGAGTTGAAAACCAGCAGTGGGCGACAACCTATCTATCAGTTCGAGTTAACCTGTGAACCTTAATGCCATGACCCGACGATTTTTATTTACATTCATTACCTTTGTTTTGTGCGTTCCTTGCTTTGCGGAGGAGTTGCCCAGCGTGCCGGAACTTATCAAGCGGATGTATGACTATCGCATGGCGATTGAAAACATGCGGGCAGAGGTTACGGTGACAAAGCCCGTCTTTACCGTGCAACCTGACGAGGTTAATGTGAAGCAACACTATTTTTTCGCTTACGATAAGGGACGAGTGCGTTGCGACATAACCTTCTTTAATTCGGAACATTCCGAAGTTGCATTTGATCAACATCTGGTAACGCCGGACTTTTATTTTCTTCGGTATCTTTCCGGTGAACACAAAAACAACGATGGAAACAGTTTGATTGTTAACTCCGCTCCTGAACGACCTTTCGACACATTTGACCCGCGGCGAATTGGTACCGACGGAAATAGTTTTGATACTATAGAAGTAGTTCATTTCAACTATGACACCCTTTTGGATGAATACTATAGTCCGATGGGAGAAAATTATGCCGTCAGCATAGACATAGTTGACGGCGACAAACTCTACAAAGTTTCTTATCAGGTTAACGTCTTTGACGAAGGAGATAATGGAGAAATAACCAAGGGTGAAATTTTGAATTCGTACTGGATCAACCCTCAGAAAGGTTACAGTCTTGTTCGTTCTGAAACTGAGTCGGAAATGCTGGACTTGTATATCAGTTATGCAGTCACGTTGGGACAATTCCACTCGCAGAAGGGAGAGATATGGTTTCCGCGAGAAATCTTGTTCAGGCACAGGGATGGGGGGGAAGTTCTCGAAGAAAAGGTTGTCATCGATTCTATTGTATTTGATGTACAAGACGAAACACCATTTACTTTTGCGGGGCTGGAAATTCCCGTTGGATATAGTGTCAGTTATCTTGGACGCACTAAATTTTGGGACGGCAAAGAATTTGTTGATGAAATTCCGTTTGTCTTTGAACCTGTAAACAGCGGGAGATGGAAGGTAATGTTGATCATCAATGCTGTCATTCTTGCCTTTCTTGCACTCCTGTTCCTTTATAAATTACTCCAACGTAAGGGGCGAGTTCGTTGTGATGTAACATTGTCCACTCCCACATCTCCACAGTCGCAGTTTTATCAATACTTGTCAACACCGGAATTTTACTTTACCCGGCATACATCTCCTACTACTCCCCATATCAATGATGGAAACAGCCTGTTTGTTAACCCTCCTCTTACAGCCCCGGCGGATAAAAAAATTTCAGAGCCCGGAGCGGAAGCTCCGGTGCTCCCGCACCGGGCTCTGTGAACTTTTTAAATGTAACACTTCAGCCGAAACTGTTTTTTTGACGCGAAACACGCTAAATTTCGCGAAACAATGCGAAAACACAAGTTTTATGCTGTTTAGCGAGGGTTCGTATGGTTCGCGTCAAAAAATTGGCTCACGGCTAAAATGTTACCTTTTACCACATTTTACACACGTCAAAATGTGGTAAATGAGGTTGACGTTGTGGGGAATGTTTTGCTACTGAGGTTATTTTGTCAGAAAAATGAGGTTGAAAATGAGGTTTTCATTTCGATAAACTGCCATAATGTTACCCAATCGACAAACGTGTCGACGCTCCGCTTACAGAGCGAAACGGAACTTTGTGCTACTTGATTCTAACGACGCTCTGTGGTAGAATTCGCAACGCACTTTTTGTGTCGGATTTGATTTACATAACGACATGTCCGAAAAAGGGATCGAACAATCAAAACAAGAGTCCCTCCCCCATGGAGAGCAGAGGCAAAAAACTCGGCACACTCCCTATTTAGGCGTGCGCGAAAAACTGATCGTCATCTTTCTACTCGTCAAAATCCTGCCCCTCATCCTACTGGCAGTCATCGCCTGGTACGCACTGAAAAACCTCGGCACCACTACACAAGAAGTCGCCGTCGTCGACTCCCGAATCGCACTGACCGCACTGGCAGTCGAAAATATAGAACGAATCACCACCGATACCGCACAAAAAGTCGCCGAATTCCTCTACGCAAGAGATAACGACATTAACATCCTCGCACAAGTTTGCAAACACATCGTGTCCCGAACAACGGAAGACTCCGACTTCCGATCCGTAGAGTTCTTCGCCGACTTCGGCAATAACAAGACCGGTAAAATCCGCAAACACAGCGATTGGATTGTCAGCAAAGACGGCATGCACTGGGAACAAGTCGATCCCTACATCCCGCCGACCGAAGCCGGAAAACGTTCCGTCAATCCTGAAAACCTGCAGACCATCGACGGAGCATCCTTTAACTACCGCGCTCCCTTCGGGTACGGAGACGAACCTGACCGCTGCGCCAGCGTACCGCTCTACGATGAGATCGCTCTCCTCGACCTCAACGGAATGCAAATCGCCAAATATATTCCGCCCGGCACCACGAAAAAACGTTTTACCTTCCCGCAAGAATTGGTCGATGTCTCCAAACCGGAAAACACTTTCGTCAAAGCGGAAAGGTACTTTGAAGTCATGCAGAAAGACTTGGAAGAGTGGAAAGCACAAGGCAAAGATATACGAGACTATATTTACGTTTCCGATGTCATTGGTGCGTACGTTCCTTCCCGGTTCATTGGAATGTACACGCCCGATTTCATTGCTTCCCGGCGCATCGATGCGAAAATCAACGAACTCAACGCCGCTGAAAATCCTGATACGGAAATGATTTGGAAACTTCGGGTACTCAATGCCGAATTGAAAGACGACGAAGTCATATTTAACAGCCGGCAGATCGGCAACAGGGCGATTCGTGCAGAAATTGACCGCCGGATTGGAAAGAATCAAATTTGGGAAATCAAGGACAAGACTATCGACGAAGCCGCCGCCGATTTACGGACGCTTGGTTTTCCTGAACTGGCGGACGAAATCATGGCTATCGAACAAGGGGAGGCTTTCCGTGAGAAGGCGAAGCAGGAAGCCTTTGCCGGTGCGGAAAATCCGCTGGGGATTCCCTTCGAGGGAATCATCCGCTGGGCAAAGCCGGTGGTCGATGCCGACGGCGAAATCATCGGTTACGTGACGTTTGCTCTCAATCAGGTGCACATCGCCGCCATGATTGACCATGTGACTCCGATGCCGGAGCGTTTCGCCGAGTTATCGGACGCATACGACGGAAACTACGCCTTCATTTGGGACTACAAATGCCGGAGCATCGTGCATCCGCGACATCATTCGATTGTCGGATACAATCCAGAAACAGGCAAGCCGGAAACGCCCTGGTTGGAATCAGGACTCTATGAAGGCATGCTTGCGGCAGGTTACGAAAGAGAAGATTGGCATGAATACATCGCCTCTATTGACGATTATTACGTCCCCTGGGCTTCTGCGCCGGATTGGGTCGTGGAATTGGAACCAATCAGACGAGCCGAACACCCGCTGGGCGACCTGGTCTGGACTCCCGAAGAAGTCGCACGAATGCCGATTGATTTCCAATCACGCAGCAAGCGTCCTGCGCTGCCGCTGACGCAACAGGGATTGGTAGGGCTGGACGGACGCTACCTCAACCAAGCCCCGCAGTGTACCGGCTGGATGGATTTGACCAAAGACGGCGGTTCCGGCTCATTCTACATTTTGTGGAGCGGTCTGTACAAGTTGACGACGGCGGCGACGATTCCTTATTACACCGGTCAATACAGTCCCGACGTGCAGGGCAACCGGCGAGGCTTCGGCTTCGTTGCCGTCGGAGCAGGAGTCGATGACTTCAGTTTGCCCGCCGAAAGAATCGGCGATACTCTGGAGGAAATGGTCAATGATAACATATCGAGAGTTACACAAGAATTGATATGGACGACGATCATTCTGTCGGTTCTGGTAATCATTATTGCGATTTGGATGGCATCGTATTTGTCTAAAAAACTGCAATGGCTCATCGACGGCATTACACATTTCCGTCGGGGACATCGGCACTTCCGTTTTGCCGCCGAAGTCAAGGACGAGTTCGGACATCTGGCGCATTCGTTCAACGAAATGGCGGAAAACGTTGCTCACAGTGTTCACTCTCCGCTGGTCATTACCGACTTGGATTTGAACATCATCTATGCCAACGATCAAGCGCTGCATGTGATCGGCGGCAAAACATTGGACGATCTCGTCGGAAAGTCTTACAAGGAGAAGAGCATTTACAATTACGGCTCCAAGAACTGCCCTATAACAGCATTGCACGAAGGGAGACAAGCGATGGTCTGTTATTTGAGACCGTATGACCGCTATCTACTGGGGGTTGCTAACTATCTCGTGGATGAACGGGGCATCAAGCGGGGATACATTATCACGAGCAATGATGTTACGGAACTTTCGCTCAAGCAGATCGAATTGGAATTGGCGAATCAGCATAAGAATCGGTTTCTGGCGAGAATGAGTCACGAATTGCGTACGCCGATGAATGCGATTGTCGGTTTCAATGAAATCTCGCGGACAAAAGCGACGGAGATTCAAAGTGCCGAAGATATTCAGGAACTCAACGACTATCTGACACAACTCAAGAGTGCTTCCTTTGACTTGCTCAATTTGTTGAACGAAATTCTCGAAGTTTCCAATTTAGAGAGCGGCGAAACGGCGTTGACTGAAAAGCCGATGAGTCTTAAAGACATGCTCGACGGCATAGTGGAAAAAGCAGCGAGAGACTGCAAGGAAAAGCATTTGGAATTGACGGTACATATCGACAAGTTTTCATCTGCGCATTTCACGACGGACGGTTTGCGTTTGCAGCAGGTGCTTGTCAATTTGCTGGACAATGCGGTGAAGTACACACCGAAGCGGGGCAGTGTTGAGTTTACTGTCCGGCAGAAGGAGCGAAAAGAGGGCAAGGCATTGATTTCTTTTTCTGTACGGGATACGGGCTATGGTATTTCTTATGACGAAATAGATTCGGTTTTTATTCCGTTTGAACAGATGCGGACGGAAGAGCCGAAATATATGGACGGTGCCGGTTTGGGATTGGCGGTTGTCCGAAATATTTTGAATCTTTTCGGCACGAACATTACTGTTCACAGCAAGGTGGGCTGGGGAAGCACGTTCGCTTTTGAACTTTGGCTCACGGAAACGGAAGAAGTCCGACCCGTCGCTAGTAGTGTTGATAGCGGTATTAGGAAACGTTTTGTCGGGAAAAGAGCGTTGGTTATTGACGATGTTCGGATTAACCGGACGGTCTTAGTCAATTTGTTGAAGGAGACTGGTGTGGTTTCTGATGAAGCCGCGGATGGCAAAGAGGGATTAGAGATGTTCGAGCGGTCACCGGAGGATACCTACGGCGTTATTTTCATGGACATTCAGATGCCGATTATGGATGGTTGGGAGTCGGCGGTAGCGATTCGTGCATTGCCTCGTCGTGATGCGAAAACAGTTCCGATTGTAACAATCAGTGCGAATGCGTTTCAGGAAGACATTGAAAAATCGTTGGCAAGCGGAATGAATGCCCATTACGCCAAGCCGGTGAAGAAGGAGGTTTTGGCGGACATCTTGGAAATGTTTTGTAAACCGGTTGCCGCGTATAACACGGATTTTCACGGATAAAGTGTTGGCAGATGAAAGTTGCGTGTGTTCGTTTTTTAACGTTAACAGAGCCGGTTTCACCGTCATTGCGCTGCGCTCCATTCCGGCTTTTGTTCAACGTTCACAGAAGCCGGAATGAAACAACGGGTAATGACGGCAACGGGTAGGAAACTTTCCGGCGAAAAGCCTAATGTATCGTATGGCATCGGAGACATTGGTCGGACACTGGCAGAACGACGATGTGCCGGGTCTCGTGGTCTTCCTCCTCGTGGCAAGAAAAACAACTTCCGATTCCTTTCCAAGCACCGATTGCTCTGCCGCTTCTTGCTATCAATGGGTGAGTCGGCTCCTCAAATACTTCGTGGCATCCGTTGCATCGGTCTGTTTTTTTCGTTTCAGGATGCGGACGGATTCCCGCCCACGGTTCCAGCGATTGCAAAAGAGAGTGCGGCATACTGACAAAAAAATCGGCTTCGGCTTCGTCCACTTGTAAGTGATGGTTTCCCGCCTCTAATTCCAGTTGGGCAAACCATGTGTTGTTGCCGTATTGAATTTCCCAGGAGTGCGGTTTGCCGTTGAGCAAAAGGCTCGGCGGCACCGCCGGAAGATCGGGGGAACGGTGCGTGTAGATTGCTGCCACTTTGGGACCGGACATCTGTGTTTGATGTTTGGGAGAGATCAGTTCGAAGGTTTTTTTGACTTCACTTGTTCTGTTTTGATCCGGTATCAACGCACTTTCCAGCGGCGGCGGTTGCGGTGCGAAGTCTAAGGGATGACCTATCATGTCTGCAAAGAACTCAACGCAAATGAAGACCGCAAAAACAATTAGAATGAGTGACATAACAATCGAAAACCAGAGCGCAGCCGCTTTTGCCTCGGGGGGATCCGGCGGGGTAACATGAGGCGGAATAAAGGATGCGTCTTGAGTCATCGTAAGAGTGCAGTGTTACGGAGCCGCCGCTGGAGGCAGAGCAACCACGGCGCGGCGGATGAGAACAAAGTTCTCGCCGCGAAATTCAGTAAATTCGCCTTCAATTTTCCAAAACTGGCGTTCTTGTTTTTCTTGAATGGCGGTCAAAATCCTTTCTAGTGTCAAGTTTTCAAGGCAGAGAAACCGCTGATTATCTTCAACGGTGTACATTGCCGTCCGGTCGCCGGTTTGCCGGAAAAAGACATGCATATCTTTGAATCCGGTCCCTTCTCGAATTCGTTGTACACCTCGAATTCGTTGTACACGTAGGGGCTGTCTTGTCGGCGAAGCGTCAATCGTTCTTATTTCCTGATCCGGTTGGGCGGGGGGTTCGGGACGTTGTCCCCACACGACGAAACTGCCAAAAAGCACGAGGGGCGGAAAAACGGTAACTGACAGGATAAGGGCAAGCCGGGACATCGCAGGTACAAACGTAAAGAACCACTTGCCGTGATTATCCCAAAACGGAGGGGAGATTCCAGTCCCCCCGACAGGTAAAAAACGGGAGTTAGCCGCGATTTTAGGCAGCATTGATTGTCTAGGAGATTGATTGTCGGCTTATGGGTACTCCAATTATACTCTACACGGTGTCAAATAGGTCGTTTTTTCTTTGCGTTCTTCTTTGCGTTCTTTGCGGTTAAATCTTTTTTACCGCAAAGTGCGCAAAGAAAAACAACTCAATTTTTATCCGCCTGTCTCACACGACTCCCGGAAAACTTGCCGGTCATATTCGTCAATTCTGTTCTTCTTTCAATTCGCGTCTCTGCCGGTCGGATTCTTCGAGCAACCAAGCAAGCCGACCGAGAAATCGGAAAAAAAACAACGATTGAATAACACATATAAAACAAAAAAACGTGAGCGCAACAAGAAACATCGAACCAGTAGAATCCAACCATAAAGCACCAATAAGGGAGAAATCAGCAAGAACAAAAAGACCGCCCGTCAGGAAATAGAATCGGAACCAAGCAAACGGAAAACGAAAAAGAGAAACCATCGTGTTTTTCGCAAAGACCGCAAACATCGAACCCGTCTCCATACTTGATAAAAAAAAGAGCGGAAAGAAAAACCAGTGCGAAATCTGCATCATCAACATTATCAACAATGCCTCTGACTCAAAAAATTTGCCGACTAGATAGCCGGGCGCGGCAGCAACGCATGAGAACGTGAAAAGCCAATATCCATTGATAACATAATCCGCTGGCGGTAACCATTCTTTAAATTCTTTAGCGTCCATTCCGCTGCTCGTGAAACTATAAATATGCAGCAAAAAAGTGGCGAAGTAACAGAATGTAGCGACGAGTGCGGTACCGACCGGCATACCAACAGTAAGCATTGCGACACCGCCCCCAGCAACAGTAGCAACCGCAAAAATGACAAGCACTCCTAACGGAATGGCGGAAACGAACAGCAACAACAGCAGCCAATTTTCGACGTAAGTAAACGGCACAAAGAAACGCTCCGTCAGCGGTCGTTTGGGCAGTGGAGGGCGTTCAAGTGCCCGGTAGGATTCCCACTCGTGCAATCTCTTTCTCAGTAGAGCAGGCGATAACGAAGTGAGAAATGTACGAGTGGGACGCGGAGCCGTTACATCGGCTTCGTTGGGGGTGTATGCATCGGCACTGGTCGTCTCCGTCGTTATTTTTGGAGGTTTAGGAACATATTTGATTTCCGTTGCCTGACCGCAATCGGGACAGGTCTTGGTCTGTCCGATGAGTGATGCATCGGCATGCATGCGTGTTCCGCAAAGGCGGCAAATGACCGGTACAAGGTTTTTGTGCGATTGTTCGTTTGCTCCAGTTTTTAAGGGGTTGGCGAGTTCGTAGGCGGCGGCATTTTCAAACACCGAAGGCGGCGGCGGTAATGTCTTGCTGATGATTGTCGGCGGCGGAACTTTTGTCTTCGTCTCGCAGTCGGGACAAGGTACAAGGGTTCCGATTTGCTCTTCCGTTGCGAATAATGCTGTTCCGCAAAGCCGACAAGAGAAAAAAAAAGTTTCGG
>Ga0099364_10003970_pt1 | contig 22582 bp, 13 predicted proteins | sample TergutTh196P3_FD_73070 | JGI IMG/M metagenome (GOLD analysis project Ga0099364, IMG submission 73070) | Microcerotermes parvus P3 segment gut microbial communities from Pointe-Noire, Republic of the Congo - Th196 P3 | ecosystem: Host-associated > Arthropoda: Insects > Digestive system > Gut ...
CCATTGGTAAATTCTACAGAGGAATCCCTGCCGTCAATTCGTAGAACTGTGTATCCGTCTTTGTACTCGGCGAGTTCGCCGGAGTTGTCAAACAGGCTGTAACCTTCGGTGACTACCCGCGCCACCTTTCGGACTCCCGAACCGCTCTTCATATCAAACTCAATTGTGGCGGTCGGGTTGCCTTTGGAAAGGTTGATGCTCTGCACATAAACATAACCCTCGGTTGCGGTGCTGCCTGTCACCGAAATACCTTTGACAGCTATCTTCTTGACGAGTCGCTTGTTGTAGGCTTCAAGTGCGTCAAGGCGGTAAATCATGTTGTACGTATTGCCTGCTTTGTGGGTTGCAGAATAACGTAGTGTGGCAAGCGGTGCAAATTCCTTTAAGCGTTCCTTGGTAGCCGCTCCCTCGACCGACTGCGGCTCGTCGATTATCAATATTGGGTTTGTTTTCGCCAATATATCAATCGGGCGGCGGGAACGGAACTCATCCAACTTCATATAAATACGCCGAGCATCCTTGCCCCTTGCGTTGAACGCTTGGTTGTTGATTATCATCACATTTATCGCGCTGTCAGAAGCGAAGCGGTCAATATAAGTGAGCTGTGCCGAATTGTAGATAAAGAAGCGGATTTTCTTCCCATAGTCCTCGGAAAAATGCTCCTCGGTCACTTGGAACGACTTGTAAACGCCCTCACGAATAGCAATACTCGGAACAACGATGATAAATTTACTCCACCCATACCGCTTGTTGAGTTCGTACATGGTTTTGATATAGGTATAAGTTTTGCCAACGCCAGTTTCCATTTCCACGGTTAGGTTAAAGCGACCGTCGAGGGAATCAGACGGGCGTATGCTCCCTTGCCGCTGAATAGTGCGGATATGTTCCAGAATTTTGCTGTCGTCAACTACAATGGGCGCATTGCTGAAGCCCGTGAAAGCCTCTTGTTGGTTCAGTACCATCTGACCCAAGCCGGAGTCTATCATATAGGTCGGAGTACGGAATGGCTGACCCGCGAACACGTCGCAGACCGCTGCTGCTGCGTCCGCCTGAAAAGGCTGATGTCTGAATTGTAGTTTCATTCGCCGTCACCTCCGCTTTCTTCAATTTGGCGTTCTATAACTTCACGCGCATAACGTAATTCAGCTTGCAACTCTTCTTCAGTGGGGAGATACTGCATATACTTTGAAACAAACAAATTATCTTTGTCGGCAAGCACAGAGTATTTCGCTATCGCCTCATCTTTGTAAGCGCAAAGGACTATACCAATAGTCGGATTATCATCTTCTCGTTTAACTTTTTCGTCAAAGAGACGCGTATAAAAATCTATTTGCCCCACATCCTGATAGGTCAACTTGCCCGTTTTAAGGTCAATCACGATAAAGCACTTCAAAATATAGTTGTAGAACACAAGGTCAATGTAATAATGTTCGCCGTGTTCGGTGGTTATCCGCTTCTGCCGTGCCACAAAAGAGAATCCCTTACCCAATTCAAGCAGAAATTCTTGCAATTTATCAATCAAGCCTTGTTCCAGTTCGCTTTCGCTGTATTTGGCGTTTTCCTTCAAATCGAGGAACTCCAGAATATACGGGTCTTTTAGAAGATAATCCGTATCTGTTTTTGGTTCAGTACGCTCTATCTCTCCCGATATTTCGGCTCTATGCTCTTTTTGTGTGGCAAGTAAGCGTTCGTAATAAAACGAAAACATTTGTCGTTCAAGCTGCCGGACTGTCCAGTTATTATCAGCACACTCTTTCAAGTAAAACTCAAGCCGTTTCGGTTCGGTATTCTTCATCAATACGCGATAATGCGACCAACTCAATTCGGCACGCAGCGTGTGCCGAATTGGGAACGTCTGATAAAACTGGCGCATATTTCGCAAATTTCGCACAGTAAAACCTTTGCCGAACTCGACGGTCAACCGCTCCGACAGATATGCAAGTAGACTACGACCGTACTCGGCGCGTTCTCCCACGGCTTCGGTGATTTGCCTGCCTATTTCCCAGTAGACGCTGACCATTGCTGTATTGACGGCAACGACAACACTTGTCCGTGCTTCGGCAAGAGCGGCGCGAATGGAATTGTAAATTTCTTTATCGAATCCGGCAGTCGGTGGCTGCACTTTTTCAATTTTGCTCAGCTTGCTTTTACCGTCCATCATATCACCCTCACATTCGTGTTCGGGGCGAGAAGTTTGAAAATCTCGAACACGTTTATTTTTTCGGGCGAACTAGTGAAGCTGCTGTCACGGAACACGGCGCGGAGCGGCTTGCGATTGGCAATCTCACGGATAGCCTTTTCGCTGATGTGTTCCTCAAAGCAGGCGATAAGGTCGCCGTTGTTGTAGGTGTGGACGGTGAAACCGTCGATTTTTTCATGGGTGTGCGGCATGGACAGCGGCAAGCCCCAGTCGAGCAGACAGCCGTAGAGCAAGTCCATATCGGTACGGTCGGGCTTGATGTTACTTTCCATCATTGAAAGCATATCCTGCGTGTAGTCGCCCGCCGCGTAGTACACATCGTTCATGTTGGTATCGTCAAGTTTTAGGACGCGGAAACCTATGTCGAGTTGCTCCGGGTGAAAATTGTATTTATCTTTGGGGTTTTCAATGTTGTACGTTTTGTATTCACGTTCACCAGTTTGCAAGTCAATAAAAGTTTCGTCTTTTGATGGCGCGTCATCAGCCGTTACAATTCGCCCTGTTGTACTATTGCCATAACCACTGGCAATGCGGGTTTTTCCCGCTAAAATATCATCCTCAGTTATACTCTCCCCCAAAGGCCGATTCGGATTACATTCATAACGTATTTTGTCCCCGGCGCGACGGATGCGTTCTTTGCCGATTTCGCAGATGTTTTTATAGCCTGCTTTTGCTGCTTCCGTACCCTCGGCGCAAAGTTCGGGGAGTTGTACCATGATGAATTTTCGGTTGCCGCCGTCTTCGGCGTTGAGTTGCATGACGGCGTGGGCGGTCGTAGCGCTGCCGCTGAAAAAATCAAGGATAATGTCGTTGTCGGCTGTTCCCAATTTAACGAAAAGTTTAATCAACTCGCTTGGCTTTGGATTTGAGAACAAACCAGTTTTTGAAAACAAGGCTTTGGTTTCATTTGCGGCATGGGTATTGAGTATTCCTTGTATAAGATTTTTGTAAGGCGAAGAGCGAACAATTTTTTTCCCTTCATTGTCAACATTCATATAAATTTTATAATAAACACTCCAACCGCACTCTTTATCAGATGACGGCTTAAGTTCTATATATCCGTTCTCAAGCCCCCATTCCAATTTCGCCTTTCCCCATTTCCAACGCCAACCATCATTGAATTGCTTAGTTCTTCCATTAGGAAATGCAAACGTGCCATCAGGAGTTTTAACACCATAGTCAAGACTTTCAATATATCCGAGCGTACCTCTGTCAAGATTATCAAAATAAAACTTACCTCTTTGTTCTAAATAATTATCTTGAAATCTATATCTCTTATCATCGTGTGCTTCAGTATTTTTGGTAAGTTTTAATGAACTCGTGTTTTTCGCATAAGCCAGAACATACTCTGTGATTGTTGCAATGTTTTCAGCATCGGAAGCTCCTGTTTTCTTTTGCCATATCATTTCCGCAACAAAATTACTCTCCCCAAAAATCTCATCACCAATTTTACGTAAATTATCTACTTCACCATCGTCAATACTAATAAATATAACTCCATCTGGCGTAAGCATATTCCTTGCCAATACAAGTCTCGGATATATCATGTTGCACCAATCGGAATGAAATCTCCCGTTGCTCTCCGTGTTACGAAACAAACGGTCGCCGTCCTCGTCATACTCGCCCGCTTCTTCGGCATATTCCTCACGGCTCTGTTTGAAATAGTCACGGTATATAAAATCGTTCCCCGTATTGTACGGCGGATCGATATACACCATTTTCACCTTTCCGAGGTAGCTCTCTTGTAATAGTTTCAACACATCAAGGTTATCACCCTCAATGTAGAGGTTTTCGGTCGTATCCCAATTTTTGCTTTCTTCAACGCAAGGCCGCAGAGTTTTACGAATCGGCCGCCCGGCTTCCGCAATGGCGGCGCGTTTACCAACCCATGTAAACTCATATGCTTCGTTACCGAACACGTCCTCACCCAGCATGGAACGGAGCAAGTCGAAATTGACCTTGCCTTCATTGACCACACCGGGGAAGATGTCGGCTATTTTCGCCACATTTGCAGCGGTGAGGTCGAGGCTTTCAAATTTTGGTTTATTCATGTTGGGTTTCCTCCTGTTTCTGCTTTTTACGTAGTTCTATTAATTTTAGTATATCAATGCATTCAATAGTCGCATCAAATAGAGCGGTGTCTTATCCAGTAAATCCTTTCTTAGCGACATTATACCTTGATTCATAAGCGTATTCAAGTAGTTAAACCTAATTGCCAATAAAGAAATAATGGTGTATAATTATCACTAAGAACATTAGTTTGCCCTGCACATTTATAGAAAACGGAGAAATACTATGGATTTTCAAACCCTGCTTAGCCTAATTATTATCATCCTGCTTTTGGCAGCTATATTATTGCAACTCCTTAGCCGGAAAAAATCGCCCCTTGATGAAGTTAGGAGCTTACTTGAACAAGGAAATGATGAACTATGTGAGACTGTCGCCCGCCAGCTAAATGAGGGGGCAACGGAACAATTCAAACGCTTTGGCATGATTCAAGACAGCGTTAATAAGACCTCGCAAGCAAACCGTGAAGAAACGAACAAACAGCTCCGGGAGTTCGGGGAGCAGGTGGACACCCGCTTATCTTCGATTCAGCGGAGCAACATTGAAAGCATTGAGAAGATTAACGCTACCCTTGAAACGAAAATGAAATCCCTGCAAGAAAGCAACGAAAAGCGGCTTGACCAAATGCAAGCGGTGGTTGATGAAAAACTGCAAAAAACTTTGGAATCGCGCCTTGCGCAATCATTCGAGCTGGTCAGCAAACAGCTTGACAGCGTCCAGCAAGGGCTTGGCGAAATGAAAATTCTTGCTGCCGATACCAAAAGCCTTAAAAATGCCTTAATAAATATCAAAGAACGCGGTACATATGGCGAGGTCCGTTTGGAAAAATTGCTGGCGGATATTCTTGCCCCCAGTCAATACGAAGCAAATGTTGAAATTGCCGACAATAAAAGAATCGAGTTTGTTGTCAAATTGCCGGGTAACGGCAATGAGCCGCTCTTTCTTCCCATTGACTCGAAATTTCCGATTGAGGACTATAACCGCTTGCTTGATGCGAATGACAAGCTGGCCATTGATGAAGCGCGGAAATCTTTGACCCAAAAAATCCGCGTTTTTGCCAAAGACATTTACGATAAATATATCGTTCCGCCAAGAACAACTGATTTTGCGCTGATGTTTCTTCCCACCGAAGGGCTATATGCCGAAGTGGTCCAAAATGCGGCTCTTTTTGAAGAGCTAAGAGAAAAATATAAAGTCACCGCGGTTGGCGCGACCACTTTGTCCGCTTTTCTAAGCTCTTTGCAGATGGGCTTTAAAACGCTGGCAATCGAGCAACGCTCCCAAGAAGTCTGGGACACTTTGCGGGCGGTCAAATCCGAGTTTGTCAAATTTTCTGACCTGCTTGACCGGGCCCACAAGCAAATTCAAACCGCCGACAAGACTTTGGAAGAAATAGTCGGGCGCAGGACAAGGGCGATTACCCGGACATTGCGGACAGTCGTGGAACTTAACGCGGCTGAAAAGCCCATGCTTGAAGCCGTGGAAATTGAGGATATTGATGAGTAGGACAATCCTGCATTGTGACATGGATATGTTTTTTGCCGCCGTTGAGATAAGGGACAATCCTGAGCTGGCGGGAAAACCATTAATCATCGGGGCACTTCCTAATGAACGCGGCGTGGTTTCAACTTGCAGTTACGAAGCCCGCAAATATGGGGTGCGTTCCGCGATGAGCATTAAGGATGCCTATCGGCTTTGCCCCCACGGTATTTATATGCACGGGAACATGGAAAAATATCATCAAGCTTCTTTACTTATCCAAGAAATCTGGTCGGATTATTCTGATTTGATTGAGTATATTTCGCTTGATGAATGCTTTATTGACATTACTGGCTCGCTTAATCTTTTTGGCGGAGCGGCCAAAATCGGCCGTGAAATCAAAGAAAGGATTAAGAATAAGGTTAATTTGACTTGCTCGGTTGGCATTGGTTATTCGCTTATGTCAGCAAAGCTAGGCAGCGAGGAAAAAAAGCCCGATGGCTACTTTGAGATTTTGACCCCGGCTGCCCTTAAAGAACTTATCATTGACCGGGACGTCCGGATTATCTACGGGGTCGGGAAGAAAACACAAGCCGAGCTTCACAGGCTGGGAGTCCATACTGTCCGTGATATTTATAACAATCGGACGACAGTTATCAATGCCCTTGGCAACCAAGGAAGATATATTGTTGAATTAGCAGACGGTATTGATGACCGCGTTGTGGCAGCACCGTCCAAATCCCATTCATTAGGCAAAGAATATACTTTCCAAAAGGATATTACTGATATTGATTATTTGAAAGATGTCTTAAGGCTGATTGCCAAAGAATTAAGCTTTCACATCAAGGATAGCAAAATATATTGCCGGACAATTACGCTCAAAGTTACTTTTTTTGACATGAAGAAAATCACCCGCTCGAAAAGTGCTGAACCAACCAACCGCGCCGATGACATTTACCATACGGCGGCTTCTTTGCTAGATAAGGTCGAAAAGCGGCCAATCCGCTTAGTTGGTATCTCTTTAAGCGGTTTTGAAGATGAGCTTAACAAGCAAATTTCTTTTTTTGATAGTGAAATTATCACGAAATCCGACAAACTTAACTCCGCCTTACACGAGCTAAAGATAAAGTACGGCCTTAATGTCATCAAAACCGGAAGTGAATTAGGCTCAGAGAAAAGGCTTGAGGGAAAAAACCCCTAAATGATGTAAAGCCCTTGTCCCGGCAATATAAAAAAATTTTTTGTCTTCCTCGGATAGTTTTTTATCCATGCCATGGTAGTCTTCATCGTCCGTATCACAAATTAGAACAGCATCAAATTCCAAACCTTTAGCAAGATAAACCGGGATAATAAAAATGCCGGATAGTTCTTTATCCGTGGATGGCTCTTTATCCATTGATATCTCTTTATCAATTGATATCTTTTTATCAATTGATATCCCCTTATCAATTTCGTACCCAATTAGGTTTATAGTTATTTCCTCACCCATTTTCATCATCTCTTGGTACAAATTTTTGGCGTTTAAGGCCGTTTTTACGATTAATGCTACTGACTGATAACCAGCGGCCGATAATCTTTTAGCTTCGATTATCAGCATTTTCCCTAAGTCAGCCTTTGATGGAGCGATATGGACTTGCGGTTCTTCACCTTGGCGGTTAAAGCTTTTAATCAAGGTTTCTTTTGCCAGAAATTTCGCGCAAAAACTAAGGATTTCATTGGTTGAGCGAAAGCTTTTATCCATTGTGACAAGAACGGACTTTGGTTTGTCAAGGATTCCGGCAATCCGTTCATACAAAGAAATATCCTCTTCCTTTAAAAGGGTCTGATTATAATCGCCGAGGATAGTATATTTTGCTTTCTTTAATAAAAGCCCAAAAATTAAATAATGAAGAGGATAATAATCCTGCGCCTCATCAATTAAAGCATGGCGGATAGCTTTGTATTCTTCCGTTCCATATAGCTTAAGTTTGAGGTAAAGCAAGGCGGCAACATCATCATAAGCTATTGTTTTGGAGTTAAGATTTGCGGCCGTGATTTTTATGACTTCTTCGGGAATTTGATTCAGCAAATTTTTAAGGCAATATCCGTCAGTAAACAAAAACCGATACAGCTTCTTTGCATTAAGGCTTGAAAAACCCTTAAGCTTGTTTTTTATCCGCTTTAATTCTGCGTGATTACGATGGACGCGGTGGACATCATACACCGTTTCCATGATATGTTCTTCGATTTGCTTTAAAATCACGCCAAGGGGATGCGCCAATGCAGATGAATTAAGCTTCCGCCTTATTTGCTTTGCGCTGATAATTGATTGACCAGCATAGTCAATGTCTGGGATTTCAATAAACCAATTGGGGATTTCGGCGACAAAACGGTCGATTATGTCAGCAAAAAATAGCGATGTCTTTAATTCAAGCCGTTCTTTTAAAAAGCAAGCGGCGGGTACTGTTTTAGCCGTCAGCATTTTTTCCAGATATTCATCCCTTAATTCAATTTTTTTTGCCCCTATCACTTTTCCGGCAATTTCTTCAAACACCGCCGAAGCGACATTATCCTCGCCCAGGTCGGGCAGGACACGTGAGATATATTGTTCAAAAAATGTGTTCGGCGAAATAATCAGGATATTATTTGCCAGAAGATGGGACGAAAGCCCTTGATACAAAAGGTATGCCGCCCGGTGCAGGGCAATTGAGGTTTTTCCGCTTCCGGCTACCCCTTGCACCATCATCAAATCATTTTCCATATCGCGGATAACAATATCTTGCTCTTTTTGGATGGTTTCAACAATGGCTTTCATGTGGCTGGAAGTGTTTTTCGCCAGCAATTTGCGAAGAAATTCATCAACTATCTGCACATCAGCATCAAAATAGTATTCCATCACCCCGTTTTTGATTTCAAATTGGCGTTTAAAAACCAAAGTGCCGCAGGTCCGCCCGCCGGGTGCGTCATAATATGCTTCCCCAGTCACAAAACGGTAAAAAACGCTGGCAATCGGCGAACGCCAATCATAAATATACATATGATGGGATTTGTTATCCTTTAAAGATGTCCGCCCAATGTACATAGGTTGCGGCAGCGTATCTTTCGGCTCGTCAGCATACAAAAAATCAATCCGGGCAAAATAAGGCGACTTAAGAATATTCTCTAAGCGGAGAATTTTATTTTCATTTTCTTCCAGCTCAATTACTTGGTCATTAATCGGATTGGCATATTGGTTAAGGGCTGCCAATGCCTCAAACGCTTCACTGCCCCACAGGCTTCCAATTGTGTGGGTGGTGCTTTCGCGCATTTCTTTTTTGGCGGAAATAATCGCCGATTTTATGTCATCACCGCTTGTTTTTGCCCGTGACAGCTCTTTTCCGGCAAAAGAAAGCGTGTGTTCAAGATATTCCTTTTCGGCCTCATTGCTCCGGTTTTTATTTGCTTGGGAATCCATCTTTATTCGCTCCTATTAAGATACGTGTTCTTGCATACTTTCATTGAGTAGTATATACTAAAATTTAGGTGGTGTATATGATTAGGACGATTATTATCATTTTAGCAGTAGGAATTTTTCTTATCCTTAGTATTCCAGTACTTATAGCTTTATGGATTATCGGAAAATATAACCGGGAACTTAAAGACAAAAGCTCGCTTAAAATTGTCCTTTGGGCTTTCCGCTTATGCCTAAAAATCAGCGGTGTTAAAGTGACCGTCTTAAACGAAGAAAATGTCCCGCTTGATAAAGCGGTTCTTTATGTCGGCAATCATCGCAGTTACTTTGACATTCCCTTAACTTATGTCCGTGTGCCGCGGCTAACCGGATATGTCGCCAAAAAAGAGATGGAGCGTTATCCGCTCTTAAAAAACTGGATGCGCAGCTTGCATTGCCTTTTCCTTGACCGCAAGAATATTAAAGAGGGGCTTAAAACTATTCTTTCCTGTATCGAAAAGATTAAGTCCGGTATTTCGATTTGTATTTTCCCCGAAGGGACTCGCAATAAAGTAAATGATACTTTTTTACCCTTTCATGAGGGCAGTTTCAAGGTCGCGGAAAAATCCGGTTGCCCAATTATCCCCATGACGATAAATAATTCAGCCGCCATTTTTGAGGACCACTTGCCGTTCGTCAAAAAAGCCCACGTCATCATTGAGTATGGAAAGCCAATTTACATTAATGAGTTACTGCCGGAGCAGAAAAAGCATATCGGCAATTATGTCCAGAAAATCATTGAAGAAACTTATTTCCGGAATAAAGGGTTGGTTTAGGGGCTAAAAAACACGAGATATCTTTGAGGAAGTATTGAGTTTGCGTGTGAATTTATGATATAATGTCGTTAAGACATTATATCAGCGCAGTTTTAGTGCGCATCCCCCGGAGGGTCATGATTTCGTAGAAATCATGATATAATGAATAACCAAGGAGCATAATATGACACCAAAAATAAAATTCATCGATTTATTTTGCGGAATCGGCGGCATCCGGCTGGGCATGGAACGCGCCGGATTTGAGTGCGTGTTTTCGTGCGATATAAATTCAGAGTGCCGTAAAACCTATTTAGCAAATTTCGATGAATATCCACTAGGCGACATAAAGGATATTTCAGAAAAAATAATCCCCAGCTATGATGTGCTGTGTGCCGGATTTCCTTGCCAGCCGTTTAGTGCCTCGGGAAGGCAAAAGGGCTTTGACGACGACAGGGGGACATTATTTTTTGACATCTGCCGTATTATAAAGGAAACGCAACCAAAAGTAGTTCTGCTTGAAAACGTAAAAAACCTAATCTACCATGACGGCAAACGTACCCTTTCGATTATACTTGAAAGACTTAAAGAACTAGGGTATACCCCCGAATGGCGGCTGCTAAATGCCGTTGATTTCGGAATGCCGCAAAATCGTGAACGGATTATTATTGTTGCTTCAAAGAGTAAATGTTTTGATTTTAACATGGTTAAAACGCAGAAACGGACGGTTTTAGCTGATTTCATCGATGAAAGAGGCAATTTTGAGTTTTTAGGCGTTGATGAATATACACTCATTGAAAACCCCATTACCCAGAAGAAATCGGGATTGTGTTTTGTCGGATACAGGAATAAAAATATCCGTAAAGCAGGAGTCCGGCCGGGGACTTTACATCTTTCAAGGGTACATAGGCAAACAAACCGCATTCATTCTGTAACTGGGTCTATCCCAACACTTACGTCACAAGAAACGTCAGGACGCTATTTTATTATGTTACTTGACAAGAGAGTCCGGAAGCTTTCGCTTGATGAGTGTTTCCGTATTATGGGTTTTCCCAGAAATTTTAAACGCTTGTCTGCGCATACAGAGCAATATAAGCAAATGGGAAATTCTGTTTGCGTCCCTATGATAACAGCTGTTGCTGATTCAATAAGAGAACAATACTTTAAGGAGAATTTTGTTTATGACACATACCGACTTGTTGCGGGAAATTTATGATGAAGCACTTCAAAAGGCAATTGAACCTGAATTTATTGACATGGGATTAACTGACGATGTCAAAAAGAATGTGGAATACATTGTTTTACGTTCAGAGAGCAATAAAGCTGTTTTGTCAGTTATTGTTACGCTTTTGACGAGCAAGATAATTGAACCTGCGCAAGATATAAGATACCACTACGCGAGAATGGAAAATGGGTTTTCTGCGCGTGGCATTGATACAAAATATGTCACTCCATTCATGAAAAGCGTATCATTTCCCGCCATGAATGAATCGGGCTGGAAAACAAACACGCTTGCAATTGATTTGCCGTATGACTTAAGTTATCCCGGCGTCATTAAACCACAAGAAGTGAAAAATGTATTTCTTAGTTTGATAGACCAGTTTCAAACGCAAGGTGCAAATCCTTCCGAAATTCTATTGTATGTATTTGTCTTACTAATAAAACAGCGTGATAATCTGCGAGTTGAATTAGCTAAACCGCACAACTTGTCTATTGCTGCAATTATCGCTTTACTGGAAAAGCATTTTACCGCGAATTATAAACACACTTCCGGAGCTTCGCGCTTGCCAGCTTTGGCGATTTATGCCGCTTATCAATGTATGATGAAACAAGTAGCCCGTTATAAAGATAAGACATTGTGTCCGCTTGAGAAACACCATTCTGCCGACTCACGGTCGGGGCGTATTGGTGATGTTGACATAAATGATGATGACAATACTGCCTATGAGGGTGCAGAAATCAAACACGGAATAGTTATAACACCAAATATTGTAACCGACGCTTATGAAAAATTTAAGATATCGCGAACAGACAGGTACTATATTTTAACAACAGCAGATATGAAAAATGCTGACTGGAGTGGGATAAATACCGAAATACAGCGAATTGGCCAAATACATGGCTGCCAAGTCATTGTTAATGGCGTTTACGACACCTTGAAATATTATTTACGCTTACTTGCTGATACTGCGGAATTTGTTGACTGCTACGTGGAGTGCATTAAGGCTGATGACACAGTGAAATTTCAGCATAAGACGATGTGGAATGATATTGTTAGTGGGAAATAATTATTTGAGGGAACATTCAGTATTGGAGCATAATAAAAAAATCCGCACAGAAAGGTATGCCTAATGAAAGAAATGACGAAATTATTAAATGATAACTGGGAATTTGCCCTTGATAATGATGAATATTCCCCGGTCGAAATACCCCATGACTGGCTGATTTATGACTCGAAAAATCTTTATCGGAATGGAATTGGGCGTTACCGCCGAATCCTTAATTTGCCTGATTTGGAAGCTGGCCAGCGTGTCTTTTTGAATTTTGACGGCGTTTATATGGATTCAAAAGTTTATGTCAATAAGGCTTTGGCGGGCGAATGGAAATACGGCTACACCGCTTTTGAATTTGACATTACGGATTACATAAATGTGAAAGGCGACAATACTATCTTGGTCGAAATAAACCACCAAGCCCCCAATTCCCGCTGGTATAGCGGGGCAGGGATTTACCGGGACGTGACGCTGAAAATCAAAAACGCCTGTTATTTTTTAACCGATGGCATTTATATTACCACCTTTAAAACCAATGGCAAATGGGACTATAAAGTAACCGCCGAAGTTGAAACACAGGGCAAACCTTATGAGGTACGCCATACCGTTTTGGAAGCGGATAAAGAATTTAAGGCTTGGGATATCGGACAAGCGAATTTATACAATTTGCGTTCGGAATTAATTGTTGATGGTGAAGTAACGGACATAACCGATACCCGCTTTGGATTCCGGGAGATAGAGTTTGACACCGAAAAAGGCTTTTTCTTAAATGGGCGTTATCAGAAAATTTTTGGTGTTTGTATGCACCATGACCTTGGGGCGCTTGGGTCAGCGGTACATAAAGACGCGATTCGCCGTCAGCTTTTGCTGCTGCGCAAAATGGGGGTTAATGCGATCCGGACTTCCCACAATCCCCCGGCGAAGGTTTTTATGGAACTTGTTGATGAAATGGGTTTTTTGGTTCAAAGTGAAATCCTCGATATGTGGGAAAGGCCAAAAACAGAATTTGATTATGCCCGGTTTTTTCATGAATGGATTGAGCGTGATGTGGCTTCATGGATAAGGCGCGACCGCAACTGCCCCTCGATTATCATGTGGAGCGTCGGAAATGAAATTTATGATACCCATGCTTCGGCCGAGCGGGGCGGGGAACTGTTAAAGTATCTTAAGGATCTGGTTGAAAAGCATGACCCGGACCACCATGCCCAAGTGACGTTATGCTCTAATTTTATGCCGTGGGAAAACACGCAAAAATGTGCCGATATTATTAAATTGATTGGTTATAATTATGCTGAAGAATTATACAGCCAGCATCACGAAAAATACCCGGACTGGTTTATTTATGGCGGCGAGACTGCTTCACACGTCCAAAGCCGGGGAATTTACCGCTTCCCCCTAAGGCAGTCCGTCTTATCTGATGACGATATGCAATGCTCATCGCTTGGCAATTCAACGTCAAGCTGGGGCGGTGAGAGTCCGGAGTGGGTTGCCCTTACTGACATAAATGCGCCTTTTTCCCTCGGACAATTCATCTGGACGGGGCAAGATTATATCGGCGAGCCGACCCCATATCATACGAAAAATGCTTATTTTGGCCAAATCGACACGGCTGGTTTCCCCAAAGATTCTTTTTATGTTTATAAAGCAGCTTGGAATAAAGAGCCGATGATTCATCTTTATCCTTATTGGGATTTTTCGCCGGGGCAGACAATCGATGTCCGCGCAGCAACAAACGCCCATCGTGCCGAGTTATTTTTAAACGGCAATTCTTTAGGGGCTGTTACGCTAGAAAATCGCCTGATTGCTGATTGGAGCGTAAAATATGAAGCAGGTGAATTACGCGCCGTAGCTTATGACGAAGAAGGAAATATCATTGCTGAATCCGTCCGTAATTCATGCGGTGACGCAAAAGAGTTAAAGCTTGAGACCGAGGTTTTTGGCGAACTATATTATGTTGCGATCTCTGCACTTGATGCCTTGGGCAATGAAGTAAGCAATGCCAATAACCGCGTCCGGATAAATGTTAAGGGCGGTACAATTCTGGGAATGGACAATGGTGACTCCGCCGATTTTGACCAATATAAAACCGATAACCGGAGATTATTTAACGGCAAGCTTTCAGCAATTATCCGCCGTAATGGGGCGGAAGAGATGAGTGTTAAGGCGGCATTTGATGATAGCGAGATTCCGATCCGGAAGATTTTGCTAACTCTTGACGGTTTTAATGTTTCGGCGAAAATATATCCGGAAAATGCCACTTATGATGATTTGTGCTGGCGGCTGACTGATTCAGCCGGGATTGACAGTCCGCTTGCTGACATTTCGGTATCTCCCGATGGGAAAAATGCTGTCATTCTCCCAAAAGGTGACGGTGAATTGTGGACTAGATGTACAACCAATAACGGCGGTGAGCATATTTCCTTGATTTCGCAGATGTCGCTTTTGATTACTGGATATGGCAAACCATTTATTGACCCATATAGCTTTGTTGCCGGAGGCCTTTCGAACCGGAGCAATATAAAGCTTGGCAACGGAAATGAGCGGGGCATTGTTTCAGCGCGGAAAGGCGAAAGCCACATCGGCTTTGCCAATTTGGATTTTGGCAGCTTCGGTTCAGATGAATTAACAATTCCCATTTTCGCGCTGGAATCCCAGCCGTTTGAGTTCGAGATTTGGGAAGGAATGCCCGGCGATGAAGAAGCAGGGCCGCTTTCAACTGTTTACTATGATTTGGGGACGATTTGGAATACTTATCAAGAAATTACCTGTAAGCTGCCCCGGTTTATCAGCGGTTTGAAAACCTTATGCTTTGTCTTCAGGCAAAAAGTACATCTTAAAGGCTTTACGTTTACAAAATATGCAAAAGCATTTAGCCGCCTTAATGCAGCTTGTAACGATGGAATTAGCGGAGATACGTTTACGGTGAGCGGCAAAGCGGTCATCGGCATTGGAAATAACGTCAGCATTATTTTTAAAGATATGGATTTTGGCGAGGAAAAGACTTCAAGTGGGGCTTCAAGCGTTACTTTAAGCACCAGATCGCAAGTAGCAAATAATTCCGTGCAAATTTTGATTGGCGGACGGCGTGAGATGTTTGAGGTTAAGGGCGAACCTGAATTTACAGAAGTTTCATATCCCCTAAAAGAGCGTATTTTTGGCAAACAGACGATTTCAATTGTGTTCCTGCCCGGCTGTAATATTGATTTTGAGTGGATTCAATTTTCCCCTTAAAATAAGAGCCGATAACAGTGATTGCTACTATATCGGCTCTTTGCTTATTTCACCGCCAATTTATTTCGATATCGAGATTATCTGCGTCAGCAAAATCCAAGCGCAGCCTTATTTTTCCCGGCTTAAAATCGCTCATGTTGATCCTATCAGTAAACGCTCCTGATATGTCGTAGCTTCTCTCGGTATCTCCTTGAATGAATGTCAAAGTGATATTGCCGCCGCTATTTGTGCTGTTTACATTCATCGCGGCCAAGTTAGCCTCGGTGAATGAGTAATTAATTCTGCTGTTTCCGCTGGCCCTTACGGCCGTAAGCCTCCAAGTGTCATCCGCTACGCGGAAATTCTGGTTCACGAATACGCCCGAACTTAAAGGCATTCCTTGTCTTGTTAATACCGCAGCAATAATGGCGATAATTGCTGCAACCACCATTACCGCCACTATTACAATTACAGTTAGTTTTTTGTTTTTCATTTCTGATAATCTCCTTTGATTAATATTAAAGGCTTAGCCTTTGCATAGAAATTATATTAAACGATTTTTTGCCTTGTGTGTGTATTTTCGTATGAAAAGTCAAATTTCGTTTGAAAGTACGTTTTGATACCCTTTTAACATCAACGTGGTTTTAAATAGATTATCTTCAAATGAATTAGTAACAACTCCATTATATTTATCTGCTACATAACGAATACTCAACATTCCGATTCCGTGAAGGTCTTTATTTTTCTTATGCGTCATAAAAACACCGTTTTCAATCGCGGGTGTTATGGCATAACCGTTTTCTGCTATTATTATCAGAAGATTGCCTTTTCGTCTGATAACCATTTTCACATAGCGCAAAGCGTCCGTTTCTGCCAGTTGTGCGGCTTCAATTGCATTATCAAGCAGGTTGCCTAATAATGAGCATAAATCCAGTTTGCTTATCAGCAGGTCTTTTTGAAAAACTCCGTCAATAATAAATTTTACTTTTTTTTGGCCAGCTTCCCAATACTTCTGATTAATGATCGCGTTTGCGCTTTCATTTTCTACATTAACAAGTAAAGCAGAAAATAATTGCTTTTCATATTCAGTAATATTTTGAAGTGCGTTTTCATCGCCTTTTTCTTCCGCAAGCCTGCGCCATTGCGTGAGGCTATGTTTTAAGTCATGGCTAAGAATCTGAATCCGTTCATCTGATGCTTGCTTCCTAAGCATATAACGCTCGATCATTTCATTTTGGATAATTAATGTATTTGCTTCCGTGGCTTTAGAAAAATAACGGCAGACAAAATAGAAAATAAGATAAAGCAAAGACCACATCATCAGAAACCCAAAGGTCAAGATAACAAGGTATGTGTGAAATCTATCTGTAGTATTTAAGCCAATGGCAAATGAAATTAGATGAAAATTAACTAAAACAATCGAAAAGCAAATAATCATGCCTGTCCAATATTTACTCGGTATATAGCGTTTGCCGTCCGTGTTTAAGTGAGCGAAAACCAACATCAAAGCAGCATATATAGTAATAAATAAAATGAAAATAACTAGCGTTGCTGCCAAAGAATCTGTCATTAAATTTCTTCGCGGATAAAGTAAAACTAGGCTTAATAAAAACGAAAATTGAAATAGCACCGCGCTGACGATCCCAAAAAAAATCTGTTCTTTGCGTTTGCCGCCCATAAAAATTACCGGATATAAGATAATAACAATGAAGAACAAAATGTTTGCCGCAGAGTTTATGTTTACGGCGGCAAATTGCAAGACCGTCTTAATAACAGCAATAAATAATATCGCAAGGGCAAGGCGTAACCCGTGCCACACACCCCAATCGCGCTCTTCGTGCCAATCGCGCTTCGCGCCAATTGCCCACTTTGGATTAAGTCCGATTGTTGTATAATAAAAGACTGTCTGCATGCTTGTGGTCAGTACCATTAATGCAAATTGAATTAATGCTCCCCAAAAAAATACCGGTTCATACAAAATCATATTCGTTCCTCTAAAAACCGCAGATATTTTTCCATTGAAGCCTGACGGGCTTCGCGCTTAATCCCTAATGGGACGGTTATGCCATTAGTCAGGACAAATAAATCATTATCAATGCTCTCCACATGATTAAAATTAAGAAGATAAGAACGCAAAATTAACCCAAAGGCCGATGAGTTTAATAGCCCGCTATATTCCGCAAGGGATTTTACCAGTAAATCATATTCCGCATAGACAGTTTTCAAGATAACTCGCCTTGTTTTTTCTGCTTTAAGAAAAATAATATCTGTTTTCCTTAAGGTTATATTTTCAAGGACACCTAAATTTCGGCATTTAAAAGTGATTTCTTCTTTTTCAATTGCCGCGTGTCCCAGCTTTTTCATTATGCTTGATACTGCTTCGTTGGTTTCTACGGCAAGATTATTTTTGAAAATATATCGAAATGCCCCATAGAGATAGCCTTCACGAGATTGATGTTCCATGTAGGTTGTAAAAATCAATATAGAAGCGGTGTTCAACTCCCGCAATCTTTGGGCAACTTTAAAACCATGTAATGGCATTTCGACATCCAAGAAAATAATATCAAAAAAATGTTTTTCCTTTTCTATTTTTTCAACAAGGCTTTGTCCATCAGAAAAGGCAGATATTTTTACCTGCTGCCCAAAAGCTTCAAATGATGCCGTAATCATCCGAGCAAAGCTATCTAAAAAATCTAAATCATCATCACATATGGAAACTCTAAGCATATCCTCACCTAAAATGCACTCTCGACTGCTTGCAGTCGTTTGCAGTCGCTTGTTTTTCTGCTGGTTATTCATTATAACACCATTTTATTATATTGCAAATTTCCAAAATAAATTTTCCAAAACCCAATTGACAAATTATCCTATCAATGCTAGCATGATAATGTAACCGGAAATCCATAATTTCATAAATCTCTTATTCAGAGTGGTGGAGGTATATAGGACCGATGAAGCCACGGCAACCCCGATTGAGGAAGGTGCCTGCCTGAGCGAGTTTGCCCGAAAGGGCGTATCGAGCAATAAGAGGATTTGAGAAGCCTTCAAGTCCACTTATTCAGTGGATTTCTTCAATATTAAGAATCGATATCCAATCTAAGGAGGAAAAATGGAAAAACACTTATTTACATCAGAATCAGTTACCGAGGGCCATCCCGACAAGATGTGTGACGCTATTTCCGATGCTATTCTTGACGCTTTGATGGAAAAAGATCCGATGAGCCGGGTGGCTTGTGAAAGTGCTGCCTGTACCGGATTCGTTATCGTGATGGGGGAAGTCACAACCAACGCTTATGTTGACATTCCCAAAATTGTCCGCGACACAATCATTGACATTGGTTATGACAAATCGGAATACGGCTTTGACGGCAATACTTGCGCGGTACTTGTCGCAATTGATGAGCAAAGCACCGATATTGCAATGGGCGTTAATAAAGCCCTTGAAGCCAAAAAGGAAGAGGTAATTTCCCCAGAAAATGCGGGTAACGCGATTGAGGCAATCGGGGCAGGGGATCAAGGCATGATGTTTGGTTATGCAACAAATGAAACCGAAGAATATATGCCTTATGCGATTTCTCTTGCGCATAAATTGGCACTAAAGCTGACCGAAGTCCGCAAAAACGGAACGCTGAAATATCTCCGCCCTGACGGAAAGAGCCAAGTTACTGTTGAATATGACGAAAAAGGCAACCCCTTGCGGCTTGAAGCAGTTGTTTTATCAACCCAGCATGACCCTGATGTTACCCAAGAGCAGATTCATTCTGACATCAAAAAATATGTCTTTGACCCAGTTCTGCCGGACAGCTTAATTGACGACGCGACCAAATTTTTTATCAATCCGACCGGACGTTTTGTCATCGGCGGCCCGCATGGTGATTCCGGCCTGACCGGGCGGAAAATCATCGTTGACACTTACGGCGGTTATGCCCGCCATGGCGGCGGGGCTTTTTCGGGCAAGGACTGTACGAAGGTTGACCGTTCGGCGGCTTACGCTGCCCGCTATGTCGCCAAAAATATTGTCGCGGCCGGATTAGCTTCCAAATGTGAAATCCAGCTTTCTTATGCCATTGGCGTAGCCTACCCGACTTCAATCATGGTTGATACTTCGGGAACCGGAGTTGTGTCTGATGAAAAGCTGGTTGCGATTATCCGCGAAAACTTTGACCTTCGTCCGGCCGGGATTATCAGTATGCTTAATCTGCGCCGGCCGATTTACAAACAAACCTCAGCTTATGGCCACTTTGGGCGGAATGATCTCGATCTTCCGTGGGAGAAGCTTGATAAAGTTATGGCATTAAAGAAGTATATCGATTAGGAGCAGCCAATGCCCTTTGCTCACCTGCACGTCCATACGGAATACAGCCTTTTGGACGGCTCGAACAAAATCAAGGAATATCTCCGCCGCGTCAAGGAGTTAGGACAGACACACGCCGCCATTACTGACCACGGTGTTATGTATGGTGTCATTGATTTTTATAAAGAGGCAAGGGAGCAGGGCATTACGCCAATAATTGGCTGTGAGGTTTATGTTGCGCCAAATTCACGCTTTGATAAAGAACTGACCGGAGGCGAGGACCGCTATTATCATCTTGTTTTGCTGGCAAAAAATAATGTCGGTTATGCTAATCTGATGAAAATAGTCAGCCTTGGTTTTACCGAAGGTTTTTACTACCGCCCTCGGGTAGACATGGACATACTCCATGAATACCACGAGGGCATTATTGCCCTGTCCGGCTGCCTTGCCGGCGAAGTCCAGCGTTATATCCAAAAAGGCCTTATTAGCGAGGCGGAAAAAACCGCCCTTAAATACCGCGATTGCTTTGGCGAGGGCAATTTTTATCTCGAACTTCAAGACCACGGAATACCGGAGCAAAAAACCGTCATTACCGCTTTGCTCAAAATGAGCAAGGATTTGGCAATCCCATTGGTTGCAACCAATGATGTCCACTATACATATCGTGAAGATGAAGCGGCCCATGATGTTTTGCTTTGCATCCAGACGAGCAAAAAGCTGTCTGACGATGACCGGATGCGCTATGAGGGCGGCCAATATTATGTAAAAAGCGAATCCGAAATGAAAGAGCTTTTTCCTTTTGCTTTGGACGCAGTCGAAAATTCCCAGCGCATTGCTGATTTATGCACAAAAGAAAAAGTAGAAATAGAATTCCATTTGCCAAAATTGCCTACTTTTGATGTCCCTGCCCCTTATAACGCCGCCGGATATCTAAAAAAGCTCTGTTTTGATGGGCTAATTGAGCGTTATGGTGAAGCTTATGATGAAAGCTTATCAGCCCGGCTTAATTTTGAGCTGGAAACGATTGCCAACATGGGCTTTGTTGATTATTTTTTAATCGTCTGGGATTTCATGAAATACGCCCGTGAAAACGACATCATCGTTGGCCCTGGCCGTGGTTCAGCCGCCGGAAGCATCGCGTCATACTGCCTTGGCATTACGAATATTGACCCCATCAAGTATAATCTGCTTTTCGAGCGGTTTTTGAATCCCGAACGGGTTTCAATGCCTGATATTGATATTGATTTTTGCTATCTTCGCCGCGAAGAGGTCATTGACTATGTCAGTCAAAAATACGGCAAAGACCGGGTCGTCCAAATCGCAACCTTTGGCACGATGGCAGCAAAAGGGGTTATCCGCGATGTTGGCAGGGCGATGGATTTACCTTATGCTTTTGTTGATTCGGTTGCAAAAATGATACCAACCGAGCTTAACATTACTTTAAAACGTGCCTTGGAGATTAATCCTGAACTTAAGAAGCTTGCGGAAACTGATGAACAGGTCGGCTATTTGATGGCGATGGCAAAACGCCTTGAGGGGCTGCCGCGCCATGCCTCAACCCATGCTGCCGGGGTCGTTATCACCAGCCGTCCGGCCCTGGAATTTGTCCCCCTTTCGCGAGGTTCGGAGGGAGCTGTCACGACCCAGTTTTCCATGAATACGATTGAAGAGCTGGGTTTGCTCAAAATGGATTTTCTCGGCCTCCGCACCTTGACAGTATTGCAAAGCGCGGTCAAATTAATTGCCCGGAGTACCGGAAAACTAATTAACATCGATGAGATCGATTTTGAAGACCCGGCGGTTTTTACCTTAATTGGCAATGCAAAAACCGAGGGCGTATTTCAATTGGAAAGCCCCGGCATGAAAAATTTCATGAAAGAATTAAAGCCAAGAAGCTTGGAAGATATTATTGCCGGGCTTTCGCTTTTCCGTCCCGGCCCGATGGATTTTATTCCCCGTTACGTAAAAGGCAAAAATGCTAGCCAAGGCAAAAATGCTAGCCAAGGCATGAATGCAAGCCAAGGCATGAATGCGGGCCAAGGGAAAAGCCCGGCAGCGGTTACGTATGCTTGCCCCCAGCTTGAGCCGATTCTTGCCCCAACCTATGGCTGTATTGTTTATCAGGAGCAGGTTATGCAAATCGTCCGTGATTTAGGCGGCTATTCTTTGGGGCGGAGCGATTTGCTGCGCCGGGCGATGAGCAAAAAGAAAGCTGACGTGATGATGAAAGAGCGGGAGAATTTTATCTTTGGCAACCCCGCCGAAGGTGTTCCCGGCTGTGTATCACGCGGCGTTGATGAAAAAGTTGCTGCGCAGATTTATGATGATATGCTGGATTTTGCCAAATACGCTTTTAACAAATCCCATGCCGCCTGTTATGCGGTCATTTCTTACCAGACCGCATATTTGAAATATTATTACCCGGTTGAATTTATGGCGGCTTTGATGACCTCGGTCATTGATAATGCCAGCAAAGTCGCGGAATACATCATGACTTGCCGCAATATGGGAATTGCGCTTCTTCCCCCGGACGTAAATCAGGGCGAGGAGGGCTTTTCGGTTTCCGGAAAAGATGGCGGCGAAAAGAAAGCGATTAGATATGCGCTGACCGCAATTAAAAGCGTTGGGCATCCGGTCATCAAGGCTTTGGTTGACGAGCGGGAAAAAAGGGGCAGGTTTACCGACTTAAAGGATTTTATTATGCGGATGTCTGAGCGCGAGATGAGCAAAAAAGCGATTGAAAACTTTATCAAAGCCGGAGCGCTTGACAGCCTTCCCGGGACAAGAAAGCAGTTCATGAGTGCTTATATCCAGATCGTTGACGGCATTCAGCGGAAC
>Ga0099364_10003971_pt1 | contig 22582 bp, 18 predicted proteins | sample TergutTh196P3_FD_73070 | JGI IMG/M metagenome (GOLD analysis project Ga0099364, IMG submission 73070) | Microcerotermes parvus P3 segment gut microbial communities from Pointe-Noire, Republic of the Congo - Th196 P3 | ecosystem: Host-associated > Arthropoda: Insects > Digestive system > Gut ...
CAGGTCACAACATCTATCGGCTTGAAATGGCTTGTCTGCTACAGCCGCCACTCGGCAAAATCATAGTGTCAACCGGGGGCATTCGCCGATTCCAACTAAATTTTTACACACCCATGAAAGCCGGGAGCGTAGCAACGCCCAGCGACCGGATCAACCCGTAGAATCCAGTCGCTACACTTCGTTACGCTCCCAGCTTTCATGAAAAAAATGCAATCTGGCACACCTACTAGAAACTTGCAGCCGGACAGTGGACTTTCCCGAACGTTTTGATATACTGCGTTCTTTGATTATTCGTCCCTTTTCACTATGTCCCTATTAGTAGTTGGCTCCATTGCTTACGATACCATCGAAACGCCGACGGCACGGCGCGAAAACGTTCTCGGCGGATCGGCACCCTTCTTTTCCTACGCTGCCGGATTTTTCTGTCCCGCACAAATGGTCGGAGTCGTCGGAGCAGATTGGCTGCCCCAATATACCGAAATGTTCCAAAAACATGGTGTCGATACCGCCGGCATCGAAATCGTACCCGACGGTAAAACCTTCAGATGGAGCGGAAAATACCACAAAAACATGAACGACCGGGATACATTGGAGACGCACCTCAACGTACTCGGCACCTTCCAACCGAAGTTGCCGGAAGACTACCGCCGAGCGCAGTTCGTTTTTCTTGCGAACTGCGCTCCGTCGACGTGTCTTGCCGCTCTCGAACAAGTTCAAGGGGCAGACCTCGTTGTCGCAGATACAATGGATTTGTGGATAAGCACCACCCGCTCTGATCTCGACACGTTGCTGAAACGGATTGACGGACTCATCATCAACGATAGCGAAGCGAAAATGCTGACCGGCGAGATAAATACAGTAACGGCAGCGCGTAAAGTATTAACGATGGGTCCCAAGTTCGTCATCGTTAAAAAGGGGGAACACGGAGCGATGTTCGTCAGTGAATATGAACTCTATGTTGTCCCGGCATTTCCGGTAGAGGATGTGGTTGATCCGACGGGAGCAGGTGATTCCTTTGCCGGCGGCTTAATGGGATACATCGCTTCAAAGCAGGGAAATCTCGATGACGAAACGATCAAAACCGCTCTGGTCTATGGCACCATTGTTGCCAGTTTCGGTATCGAGGGTTTCAGTTTTGACCGCTATAAAGAAATCAGCCGTGCCGACATTGATGCCCGCCGTGAAGCATTCCGCAAAATAACGGCGTTTTAGAGCGGCTGCGGTGGTTGTTTTGTTGGAAAAATAAGGTAAAAAGGAGGTCGGATTGCAGCACGACTCCTTACAGTGCCATATCGCAGGTTTTTTCCGAACAAATTGCTATGAACATCCTCGCCATCGACATCGGTGGTTCCCAATTTCGGACTGCCGTTGCGGCTGTTTCAGGCATCCATTTACAGTTTGCTTCCATCTCTCAGCGGCAGTTGGCACCCGACTGCACACAGGAAACCCTTTTTTCAATGCTGGCAGAGAGCATTGCGGTGTCAACATCCGGCAGTAGTTACGAGCGAATCGGCATCACAATTCCGGGCTTAGCGGATCCCGTCTCCGGCATTTGGACATACTCCTGTTTTTCCGGCATCCGGGATGTGCCGATTGTCAAAATCATGTCAGACAAATATGGCAAGCCGGTCTTCATCGACAACGACGTGAATGCCTGCGCTTTGGCGGAACGGCGATTTGGTGTCTGCACAGAAACAAAGGATTTTCTTTGGATCACGGTGAGCAATGGAATTGGCGGCGGACTCGTGCTTGACGGCGAAGTCTATGGGGGGCATTTCGGTAACGCCGGAGAAATCGGACATTTTTGCGTCGCCGGAGACGGCAGTGCCGAAGGCGGGGGGATGCGTTGCGGTTGCGGAAATTATGGTTGTCTGGAAGCAGAAGCCGCAGGACCCGGCATTGCACGACGTTATGCCCTGCTGCTGAATAAGGAAACGCCCGATATTTCCGCCGAAAAAATTGCCGAATTGGCAAGGTCTGGGGACGAAATCGCAAAATCAGTCTTCGACATCACGGGACGGCTGATAGGCACAGCGGCGAGTTATGCTGTCAATCTGTTGAACTTGGAAAAAGTGGTGATTGGCGGCGGTGTTTCAAACTCCTTCGACTTACTGCTGCCTTCGATGGAAACGTCATTTCGGAGAAAGGTTTTCCGGGCTGCCAATCCGAGCGTCAGATTTGAAAAAACCGCACTCGGCACTGATGCCGGGCTCGCCGGTGCCGTCGCAGCGTGTTGTCGGAGTACCGGCTAAATTGTGCCGTAAAGTCCACATAAACTTTGACACACCCATATTAGACTATCCATCTACCCATCTTTACATCTGCCTGCCGATGTGCAATAATGGCGTTGTTCGGTTTCCCCTATGGATTGCTTGCCGCAATTACCGAATACATCCTTCTAGCAGTAATGGTACCTCACAGCGACATATTCTCCATTGAAAACGGCGATACCGAACGGGGAAAAGTTATGGAGACTGTCTTGTGCGAAAGCAATGTACCCATCGCTTTCGCCGATGCCGACAAAAACATTGTCTTCGCCAACGACGCTTTCCAAACACTGACCGGTTATGCCGAAGAAGAAATATACGGAATAGCCCTCTGGAACAGTATCTATGACGAACGCACAAAAACAGACTCCCGATTCCTACGAATGAGGAACGAATTTTATGCCGGAAACATTGACCGATACCGGCAAGACATCACCATCCGGCGAAAAGACGGTGCAATCCGCTGGGTTGACTTCAACGCACACACCATCAAGGATACAGGAAGAAACAGAACCCGCTACTTTTTTATCTTATATGACATCACCGAACACTACGGGATGGCACAGGCGATTGCGGAAACCAATGTGCGCACCCAAATCATGCTGGATGCCACTCCGCTATGTTGCAATCTCTGGGATGAAGATCTTAACAATATCGACTGCAACACAGCAGCAGTCAAACTGTTCGAACTGGAAAACAAACAGGAGTATCTCGACCGATTCTTCGAACTGTCCCCCAAATACCAAGCGAACGGCAAACTCTCTTCCGAACTGGCTGCGGAACACATAAAGGCGGCTTTTGCAACAGGACACCAATGTTTTGAATGGCTGCACCAAAAACTTGACGGCACACTCATTCCTGCCGAAGTTGAACTCGTACGTGTTCAACAAGGCGACGGTTACATTGTGGCCGGTTACACCCGTGACCTTCGGGAACACAAAAAAATGCTCGCTAACTTGCGTGAGGCGGACGAACGCACCCAAATTATGTTGGATGCCACTCCGATTTGCTGCAATCTTTGGGACGAACAATTCAACATCATTGATTGCAACGTGGCAGCAGTGAAATTGTTTGGTTTGAATGAAAAACGGGAATATCTCGACCGATACTATGAACTGTCGCCGGAATACCAACCCGATGGGTCTCTCTCGACGGACAAAATTAAAAAAAACATCCTGACGGCTTTTCGAGACGGATCTTGTCAATTCGAGTGGCTTCATCAGAAACTGGGCGGTACGCCGATCCCCGCCGAAGTTACACTGGTTTGCGTCCGACGAGGACAAGGCTACATCGTTACCGGTTACACCCGCGACCTTCGGGAACACAAAAAGCACAAAGCCGAACTGGAACGGGACAAACAACGGGTGGATGCCCTGTTGAAACTGGCACAGATGACGCAACATCCGGCTAATGAGGTGGTTGACTACGTGATCCAGTCGATTGTGTCGTTGTCCGACAGTGTCATCGGATACGTCGTGCAGTTAGAACATGCGGCGGACGTATTGCCGTTCCGTTCCTTGATTGCCGACGAGTCGTTTTCATGCGCATTGCCCCTTAAGAACGAGGACGGTACGCCGCACACGCTTTCCGCCGCTTTGTTGGAATGTCTCAAAACCCGAGAAGCAGTTATTTGCGATGATTACGGAGCGTTACCGGGGGAACGCAGTTTTCCGACGGGGCATTATCCGGTTCGCTCCCACATGAATGTCCCCATCATGGATGGCGAAACCCCGGTTGGAATCCTCGGTGTCGGCAACAAGGAAACTCCGTACACCGAAAGGGATGCCCAGCAGTTGACCCTCCTTGCACAAGGATTGGGAAACCTGTTAAACCGAAAAAAACATGCGGAGCATCTGGAAAAAGCAAAAGAACATGCAGAAAATGCAAACAAAGCAAAAAGCGAATTTCTGGCGCACATGTCCCATGAAATCCGTACACCGCTCAATGGAGTCATCGGTTTATCCGATCTGCTTGCCGGAACACCGCTCGATGAAAAACAATACGAATACGTACAGCTCATCAATGCGTCAGGGAATACGTTGCTCGTTCTGATAAACGACATTCTCGATTTTTCGAAGATCGAAGCGGGCAAATTGGACATCGATTCCGAACCGTTTGATCTTTCCTTGACGGTCTCGTCGGCACTTGCCTCTCTCGTTGCCCGGCTGGGAGAGAAAAATCTGGAACTTGCCGTTTCTTTCTGCCGAAATTTACCGCGGCTTGTGGTCGGAGATTCGGGACGTGTGCATCAAATTTTACTCAACTTGGCGGGCAATGCAGTCAAATTTACGGAAAACGGCGGCGTGCGGATTGACCTCACGGTCGAATCGCTACAAGAGACCTCACTGGTCGTTAAGTTCAGCATCGTCGATACGGGGATCGGTATTTCTCAGTCTGGAATCGAACGTTTGTTTCAAGCCTTCTCACAGGTCGATACTTCCACTGCCCGAACATACGGCGGAACCGGACTCGGATTGGCTATTTCCTTGAGGTTGGTCAAACTGATGGACGGGGAGATCGGAGTCGAAAGTACCGAAGGAAAAGGTTCCCACTTTTGGTTCAAAATTCCATTAGGATGTGATCCCGAAGTGATCAAGTGCCTCAAAGAAGACAGATGTACCAAAACCCTCGACCAGGACTGCTCCAATGTTGAGGGGCAACACTGTACGGTGTTTGTGAATCGTGAACTTCCCGGTGAGTGTTGTATTCGAGGACATTCTGTTCTTGTGGTGGACGACAACGAAATCCAACGTGATGCTCTCCGAATTCAGTTGGAAAACTGGGGAATGAAGTGTACGACGTGTGAATCGGCGCAAGAGGCACTTCGATTGGTTAAGGAACATCAGGATCGGAAAGAGCCGTTTGATTTGTTCGTCATCGACAGTACGCTTTCTGATGGTTCGGGAATTGATTTGACTTGCCGACTGCTTGCGCAAAGCGAGGAGCAAGATATGCAGATTATCCAACTTCGTGCGCTTTCGGACGATACTAAGCAGGACATTGCGGACGATTGGCGGGTGGAATTTGTCGGCAAGCCGGTCTTTGCTTCTTCGTTGTTTGATGCTGTGATGAACCGGATTTTTTCCGCTAAGGGTCTGGAATACATGGACTCTGGAATCCGAAGTACGGAGCAGATGAATTCGGGATACTGGCGGCAGCCTACTTCTGTCAGCAAGGCTACTGCTACTGCGGCGGATCGCTTGAAGTCGCACTTGGCGGGAAAGGTTCATGTTCTTGTTGTCGATGACAATCGTGTCAATCAGATTGTGGCGAAAAACCTTTTGCTGGAAGCCGGTTTCACTTGCGACATTGCTCATGACGGCAGAGAGGGGTGCAGTGCTGTCCAAAACCAAAAATACGATGTGGTGTTGATGGACTGCCAGATGCCTGAAATGGATGGTTATGAGGCAACCCATTTGATTCGAAACTGGGAACGTGAGCATGGGGAGAAGCGTTTGCCGATTATTGCCCTGACGGCAAATGCAACGAAGGAGGATGTGCAAAAATGTTTTGACGCAGGGATGGACGACTATTGTAGTAAGCCGATCAATCCGTTGGGGGTGATTCGGCTGGTGGAGCGGTGGTATGAGAAGAGGAAGTAAATGTGCCGGTTGCCCAATCAGGCGGAATACCAGACGACGGTGCGGCAGCAATTTCTCAAACAAGTCTGCTGCGCACCTCGGCACCCCATCGTTTCTTTAGCGAATCAACGCATCCTTGTACAAGATGTTCCGGCGCACTGGCACACGCCGTAATCACGACTGTTTCGTTGCCGACAAATTCGTTCAAAGGAATCTCTGCCGCACCATCGACAAGAAATGCACGCACACCGAGTTTCTCCGCTTGCTCCGCTAACCTTCGGCTGTTGGAACTCGACCGACTCCCTACCACGATCACCACGTCGGCTTGCTGACAAAGTTTCCGAACAGAATCCTGTCGGCTCTGTGTGGCGTAACAAATGTTCGATTGCGGCGGTCCAACAATCTGTGGAAAACGCGATTTCATCCGTTCGATCTGTTGAAATGTTTCTGAAATGGAAAGCGTCGTCTGGGTAAGATAAGCGAGTTTTTCCTCTTTTCCAAAAGTCAGTGCATCAATTTCCGTTTCATTTTCAACGACCCAAATGGAGTCTGGCACTTCGCCGACGACACCGACAACCTCGTCATGTTCCCGATGTCCGACAAGAATGACTTTGTATCCGTTTCGGACATACTCAATAGCACTGTCGTGAACTTTTTGCACCAGTGGACAAGTTGCATCAATCGTTTTGAGCGATCGTTCGATGGCAGTTTCTCTAATCTCAGGTGAAACACCGTGCGCGGAGAACATCAATCGGGATCCTTCGGGTACTTCGTCCACGTTATCAACAAAAATGACACCTTGGCGTCGGAAGTCTTCGACGATCCATGTGTTATGGACGATTTCGTGATAAACATAAATCGGCGTGCCAAACTGCTCGACGGCATTTTCAAGGGACTGCACCGCTCTTGTAACACCGGCACAAAAACCGCGAGGCTCTGCTAGTAAAATTTGCATATTTTGGCTGTAAGGCGTTTGAAGAAGAGTTTTACTGCATCAAAAAAACACTGATATAAACAAATCGGTAACAGGAAATCCCGGACATGTTTACACTACACTTGCTCACAATCCAATGGTTGCCGCTCTGTGATAGGGCTGGCAGTAGTGCTAGACGAGCGGCTGAAACAGCACAAAGGGGTGTACTTGAAAAAACGGTGCACTACTTGTCCCGATAGGTGATCCGACCGCGGGACATATCGTAGGGGCTGACTTCAACGGTTACGTGGTCGCCCGGTACAACACGGATACGAAACTTGCGCATCTTTCCGGCTAATCGGCACAAGACGATGTGATCCATGCCATCTAATTTGACTCGGAACGCACCGCGCACCTCTTCGACGACTACTCCCGGTAGTTCAATAACATCTTCCTTTTTCTTTTCTTCGGACATAAAGTCTTTCCGCTTATGAACAACAGTTACCGGCATTATACGGTTAATTCCCTCATTTGGGGAGGCGGGGTCTGTTGATTATACTGTACAATGCCAATGATTGCACTTTTTTCTTTGTGAATATTTGTGTCCCTTGTGTTCTTTGTGGTTAAAAAGAAGGGATTTTAACCACAAAGATCACAAAGAATTTATCGATGAAAGGGTATATTACTTTCCGGCGAAAGCCTAGCGATGGCTCAAACACGGGAATTAACCACTTTTTCGGAAACTTCAATTTAGGCAAAATAGGGGAATTGCTATTGCTGCCATTTGAGTATCTGTGGTGTGATACTCCCCTTTTCCCTCAAAGTCAAGTACCCTTAGCCACTTGCAATGCACGGTGTTACAGAATCGTGCAGTATGGTGCAGTGAACGAAATTACGGTAGAATCCCCCAGTGCGGTCTCTGTTTGTCCTTTGATGATTTTTTACCGCCAACCCTGTAAAACACGAATGCCTAAAAGAGTAACCAAAAAAACTGTGAAAACAGCCCATCGCCGACCCGCAAAAAAAACAACTCGCAAGAGCAGCCCTATTGCAAAAAACTTGTTTGAGGCGGAGTCATCGGGCGAGCATCGTTTGCAAAAAATACTTGCTTCGGCAGGTTTCGGGAGCCGTCGGCAATGCGAAGAACTTATCGAACAAGGGCGAGTGGAAATCAGCGGCACTGTCGCCAAACTCGGCAGCAAAGTTGATCCCTTTCGGGCAATCATCAAAGTTGATGGAGAACGGCTTAAATCGGCAAAGCCTATCTATCTGGCACTCTTCAAGCCGAAGGGTTATCTTTGCACGGACTCCGACCAGCAAGGTCGGGCAAGAGTGATTGAACTGGTTCCCGCCTCGTTCGGTCGGCTGTTTTTGGTCGGACGTCTCGACAAAGACAGCGAAGGTCTCATTTTGCTGACCAACGACGGAGCATTGTCGGAGCGGCTGACACATCCCAGATATGGAGTACCGAAAATTTATAGAGTTCAGGTAGCCGGCGAGTTGACAGAAGAAGGCGTTCGGCAACTTCGTGAGGGTGTTCATTTTGCCGAAGGCTTTGCCAAGGCGGAACATGTCGTCATTAAGGGTCGGCACAAACAGAGCACGATTTTGGATATAACTCTGACGGAAGGGATGAACAGGGAAATCCGTCGATTGTTGGCACGTATCGGGCACAAAGTTTTGACACTGATACGAATTGCGGTAGGACCGGTGAAACTCGGAAAAATGGCTCCCGGTGAATGGCGAAAGTTGACGCAAACCGAAGTGGAACGTCTCTACACCGCCGGGGCGGTACACAACCACCGCAAGCCCAAAAAATAGGTATTTGTTAAAAGTGTACCTGTGTACCTCTTGGTTTTATCTCCATTTTGGATTGTGTCTGACTCGGGATGCTATCCTTGTGCTGCCTTTGCCCAGCCTCGCCGGGCATCGTACAGCCAACCGGGCGACCAATAGTGGTAAACCGATGTTTCGCGATCCTGTCGATAACCTTGACTTTTGCAAAGCGCAATGATCGGTTCGTTGTCTTTCTGTGTCGCAACGGCACTGACGGGGATGTCCAACGAACTGCACCAAAAGTCGCACGCTTTAATAAGATTGGTCCCGATGCCTTTTCGCCGATGCTCCGCATCAACGGAAAGCATACCGATGCGGCCTTCTTTTTCCGTTTGCCCTGTTTGAGGATTGATATGCTTGGCACAACGTGTTGTTACCAGTCCGAGGTACCGTCCGTTTTCGCACCAAGTCCAAATACTGTCCGCCAACTCTTTCGTAACAGCAAAGTTGATCCAGGTCAGGAAGAGTTGCTCAAAATGCGGAGCGAGTTCAGGGTCTTGCTGGAACTGAGTCATCGTACCGGATTGAACTGCAAGCCGTTCCAACGCCGATGAACAAAAGGTTGATGTGTAAGCCCGAATTCGTGTATCGAACACTTCAACATTTCTCGGCACATCCTTTTTGAAGAACAACTTCCGGGCGTAACAGGGACATTTATTTCCGAGAAGTGAGAGTGAATCGGGACCCGCACCCTGTACGGTAACGAACAAAAGGCGAAATTTCTGTTGGGCTTCCCGAAGCGTCATCTCGAGTTCCGGCACCGTGTGGTCGCCGGGAAGTTCGATGTTTCCAATAGGGAAGCCGAAAAATCGAGAATCCCAATGGGCAGGGGCTATCGGATAGGTCATCGGTCAAATGCTGAAAACGAATAACAACGGAACCAGAGGATTATTCTAACCGGAAAGACGTCGAAAGTAAAGAGGCTACAGAATGTGCAAAAAATTGAAAATTAGTCGTGTCATTCCGCTCACAAGTTTTCCGATTTCGCCCTTGTTTTTACGCAAACTCCTTACACAAAAGGTTTTAGGGAAATTCAGAGTGTTTACAAGGGCGTACAATCGTTTACACAAAAATACGGTATTACCCGGTGAATTCTGTGTCTTGGCGAAATTCGGTTTACGAAAAAGTGTCTAAAAGTGTCAGTGAAAAATGCAGACTTACACCCACATTTCTCACACAAACACAATGTACACTTCTGTAAACATTTGTAAACTACCCCCTGTTTCGCCAAGAACGATTCACCGCATTCTTTGCACTTTATTAGATTGTTTACAAAAAAATTATGGGATGATGTAGCAACAACAAAGTGGAAACACTACGCCGACGACTTGGAAACTTATTTCCGATATAGTGATGTTCTGCCTGACGACGTGCAAAAAAAACAACTCGAAGAGACACCTTATTTACAGGTGGTGATTTTACTTCAGAGCAAACTAAAGAATACTCCGGCGGTAACTGTCGAGCCTTATTCAGTACAAAGGAAATGATTGACCAACCTCCGTCGGCGAAGGATGCGCAGCATCAACCGGTGCGAATATCTTGTCGTAAACAGCATGAGGAAGGTTCCGAAGAAGATTCGCAAGGGCAAACCCTTGATTATGGACAAGGCGTATGAGGGAGATGAGTGTCGAGCGACGGCGGTGGAGTGTGGAATGCGTCCGGTGGTTCCGCCGAAGAGCAATCGTATCAAGCCTTGGCGTTACAGTAAGAAGTTATATAAGCAGCGTTATATTGTAGGATGTAACTTCCGTAATATCAAACAGTTCCGGCGAGTATTTACAAGGTATGACAAACTTGATGAAACCTACAACGCCTTCATTGCCATCGCAAACATCGCCGTCGGAATGAAAAATTAAGTGTAAACACGCCCTAGTGCTATTTCATGCCTGATTCTGCCAATGCAAAATGTAACGACTATCCCAAAATCAGGATATATCAACGCACTAGAGAAAAGTCTACTGTTTGCTTTCCCGTAATGCCCGAATAAACTCCGGTGTTGTTCCACAACATCCACCGATGAAATTTCCTCCTGCCTTTAAGATCGCCATTGCCGACGTTGCAAACTTTTCCGGTGTCTGATGATAAACCGTTTTGCCCTCGACAATCTCCGGTAGTCCTGCATTCGCCTTCATCCAGAGCGGCAAAGCCGTTGCGGCACGCATCCGTCGGCAAATCGGCAAGAAACCGTCAATGCCTTGTCCGCAGTTCGCACCGATGATGTCCGCCCCTGCTACGGTCAACTGCTCTACCGCTTGCTCCGGCGTGGTTCCCATCATCGTGCGATCCAAGTTTTTTCCGGTATCGAAAACCATACAGGCTGCAACTGGTAATCCCGTAGTTTTTGCCGCCTTCACTGCCAAGACTGCCTCGGCAGGATCGCTCATCGTTTCGACCACGATGCCATCGGGAACTTCGGCGGCAATCGCTTCGGCTTGTTCTAAAAATGCCGCATAGAGTTCTTCCGGCGATGCCGCTCCTGACATCAACATAATGCCTGTCGGTCCCATGGTAGCAAAAACCCGGCAGTTCTGTCGGTGAGCGGCTTCTTTGGAAAGCCGAACACCAGCACGGTTCAGTTCGGCGGTTTTGTCTTCTGCACCATACCGTGTGAGCAAAAAGCGGTTTGAGCCGAAAGTGTTCGTCAAGATAATATCGCTTCCGGCTTGGATGTACGCCTCGGCGACTTCCCGTACCTTTTCCGGCTGAGATAAATTCCAAAGGTCGGGATGTTCTCCCGTTGCCAGTCCGCGAAGTTGCAACTGCGTACCCCAACCGCCGTCGAGGATAAACGTACCGGTCGTGAACCAATCTGATGTTGTCATGCCGCTCATTGTCAACGATCAGGGAGCGATGGTCAAGCCCTCTCCCGGTTTTCAACCCATTGTCAACTTCCAAATTCGTCCCGCTTGGTGTTTCCCACGACTTCATCGACGGACGTTTCCCCTGCGAGGGATTTGCGCCAAGCATCCATTCGGAGCGTTGACATCCCTTCGGACAACGCTAACTTCTTGATCTCCCACGCCGTCGCATTTTTGCCCGTAATCTCACGAATCGGATTCGAGGTAATCAGCAACTCATAAATACCGCTCCTGCCTCGATAACCAACCTGTCGGCACTCCCGGCAACCCTTCGCCCGGTACAGATGTCCCGCCCCACGATGCAATAAGTCCCACGGAAAGTCCGGCGGCATCTCCGTCTTCTCAGGAATATACTTTTCCTTGCAATGCGTACAGAGCCGGCGCACAAGACGCTGTGCCATCACGGCTTCCACGCAACTAGACACCAAAAACGGCTCGACTCCCATATCAATCAATCGGGTATAAGCACCCGCCGCATCGTTGGTGTGAAGCGTACTGAAAACCAAGTGCCCCGTCAGAGCGGCTTGCACGGCATTTTCCGCTGTTTCCAAGTCCCGAATTTCACCGACCAGCACGATGTCCGGGTCATGCCGCAAAATACTCCGAAGCGAAGACGCAAAGGTCAAACCGATTTTTGTATGCACCTGAATCTGACTGATCCCCTCCAGCCGGTATTCGACAGGGTCTTCCGTCGTGATAATTTTCGTAGTGGAGTCTTTGATTTCCGTCAGGGCACTGTACAACGTCGTTGTCTTTCCGCTGCCGGTCGGACCCGTTACCAAAATAATCCCGTGCGGCAGTTGAATGAGTTCAGAGAATTGTTCGTAAATGGCTGGATTCATTCCGAGTCCTTTGAGCGAAAACTCCATTGCACCTTTGTCGAGAAGACGCATTACAATGCCTTCGCCGTGAATCATCGGAATTACGGAGACACGAACGTCAATTTCCCGACCGGAGTATTTGAGTTGGATACGTCCGTCTTGCGGTAGCCGGCGTTCGGCAATGTTTAACTTCGACATAATTTTCAATCGGCTGATGATTGCCGACTGAAAGCGGTGTATCTCCGAAGGGAAGTTTTGAACGTGCATCACACCGTCGATACGGTAGCGGATCGAAAGACCATCGGCTTCGGATTCGATGTGAATATCGCTTGCTCTTGATTCAATCGCTTCGAGAAAGATTTCGTTGACAAGCCGAATGACAGAGGGTTCCTGTGCTTGTTCGGAGAGTTCGGAACCATCGAGTTCCAGATCGCCGATGAGTTCGACTCCGTCGGTTTCTTCTTTGGTTTGAGCGATAAGTCCGTCAATCGTTTCGCTTCCGACCCCGAGGTTGCTCTTGATGAGTTTATCGATTTCGCTTTCGAGAGCCAGCACTGGTTGAACGTGCATGCCGGTAATGGATGAAACTTCGTCGAGCGGATAAAGATTGAGCGGATCACTCGTTGCAACGATCAGTGTGTCATCGTATTGACCGACGGGAAAGATGCGTTCCCGATGAATGAATCGTGTCGGAAACGTTTTGAGCAGCGTCAGGTTGACGGGATAATCGTGTAAATCAATGTATCCGACGCCGAGTTCTTGTCCGAGTGCGTTGAGCACGGACTCTTCGGAGAGCATGCGTCTTTGTACGGCAAGTTGGTCGAGTCGGATGTCGTTTCGCTGTCCGCCGCGAATTTCGCTGCGTTGGATTGTCCGCAGTTCGTCGAGTTGCGCTTCGGTCAGTAGTCCCTGCCGTAAAAGTATTTCGCCGGTTTCCATAGATAGTGTTTCTTTCGGTAGGCGGTTAGATTGTACCATAAACGGCATAAACATGCCTTGTGTGCCGCCGTAAGTCCTCCCAGCTTCCCAATCCGTCGACACGTTTTTTTTTCATCCGAGTTTCTTTGCGGTGGGTAGTGGATCATGGGCGCATTTCTCCCTCACTTCGCGTAGCGTTCGCTCTTCTTTTTGCAACAAATTCTTCAGCGATACGGCAATATTTGTCAAGACCGTCCACGCCGCGCCCCAATCCTCACCACACGCATGCTTGTCCTCGCCATAAAAACAATCTTTCTGTCCATGCAGACAGTTTTCGAACTCTCAATGCTGCAAGATAAGGCTTTCGTCGGAAAGTAACATGCCCTTATCCGCCTTTACAATCGGTATAATCGTTTTAATCTGCAGATAAAATAGAATAATTGGCACTTTCTTTCTCTGACTTCTTGACAAAGCGCCATTTAGAGGCAACACTGCTATACGCGGATGGGCGTGAGTGTTGCACGCCGCCGGGCAGAAAGATAGCCATGTTGGTACTGACCCGTAGAGTAAATGAGAGCATTGTGATCAATGATGATGTTTCCGTCCTCGTGGTGGAAATACGCGGAGATAGGGTGCGCCTCGGAATTGAAGCCCCCAAGGATGTTGCCGTCCATCGAAAGGAAGTCTATGATGTGATCAAGGATGCCGTACCAGAAAAACCGAAAAAGAATGTGCGGGCATTGTCTCGTAAGGTACCCGCTGAACCCGTGATGTAAGACAGGGCAATTCTCCTGGCTTCGGCAAAGACGTATTTTTGATCTTTCATTGCGGTATTATCGGCGCGAGCAGAGGCGATGGCGGAGGCGTCACATAAGGGAACCTCTATTGAACAGCAAAATAAACTTGCACATCTTGTAAGTCAGCCTACAAAAGACGTACGCACCCGGCAACGGCATGACTCTTGTGCGACGGCGTTGACGGAACCCGCTCAAGCGGTTAAACTGTAAGGCAGTATGGAATTGCCAATAATCATTCACGGAACGATGAAGTATATTTTTCTCCCTGTCGCCCTTGTGAGCATCGCCTGGGGAGGTGCTCTTTTTGCCCAAGAAACCGATCAAGCCGAAGTAGATCGTGCCGAAGTGGAAACGATGCCGAAAGTGGTCAACACCGTTGCCGATGCGGACAATCCCGGTATGGCACTGCTAGATCAGGCAACCGAAGCAAAACTTCGAGCAAGTTCCCTTTCGGATTTGAGTCAGGTGATTGCCCTGTGTCTGCGTGCCAAACAGGAAGGGCTTACCGGCGACAACCTGCGGTACTGTAACCAACTCTTGGCAACAGCACAGTTACAACGGGGACTCATTCTCGCCCAGCAACAGTTGAGTCCCACAAACACTCGTCTGGGTAATGGGCAAACGCTTCGGTATCGGACACTTTCTGATCTCGAAGAAGCCGTAACTGTCATCAAAGATCAACCGATAGCGTTTCTTCGGATTGCTCAACTCAACTTAATGCCCGACGGAGACGAGGATCGGGCAAAAGAAGCACTGACATTAGCAATCCAGATTGCTCACAATGAACCGGCAATACAAATTTTAGCAGTACGTCTGCTGACCGAAATCGAACCGGATGCAGGAACACGAGCAGCAGTCTTGTCCGATGCTGCAAAAGACGGAAATCCCGAAATTGCCGTACTCCACGCAATCACATTGATCGAACTCGACCAGCGCGATGCCGCAAAAAACACCTTGGAAAAATTGATTGAAGGTGAAAGCGGCAACGTTGAATTGCATGAACGGATTGTGAAAGTACTCGTAGAAGCCGGAGAACATGAGTTGGCAATGAGTGTCCTCGATGCGATGCGTGAGAAGGGGGACGACGAACACAAAAATCAGATCGACATGATGAGGGTCGATATACTGAACGCCCTGAAACAACATGAGGAAGCATTGAAATTGCTCAATGTTCTCTGCGAAAATTTTCAGGGAAACACCGACGCGATGGTCATGGTCTTGTTGATCCGCTCCAACACCCATTTGGCACTGGACAATTTTGACGAAGCACTGAAAGACGTGGCGGAAGTAGAGCAGTTGCGGCCCCATTTTCCTCTCGTCTTGGAACAAAAATACCGTATCCTGTCGGAGCAGGAAAATTATAGCGACGCTCTTACCGTTGTGGAGGAACTTCAAACGATTGTTGAGCAGCCGCAAGATTTCCTTTTCCTTCGGGAGGCTCATCTTCTCGTCGAATTGGAACGATACGACGAAGCCATTGAGGTCATCCAAGCAATGCTTGCACGGGTAGAGGATCCCGAAGACGAACCGCAATGGAAAGTGTTTCTCGTGGAAATATATTCCAAACAGCAGAACTATGACAAAGCCCTTACACTGGTAGAGGAACATCTGAAAGAGAATCCCGAAGAATTGCGTTGGATTCTCACCAAAGCCGCTGTGTATTCGGCACAGAAAAAATGGGACGAAGCGGTCAACTGGCTTGAATCGCAACTGGAAAAGGCTCCCGATTCAAGAGCAATCAGTTTGGCACTCATTGGCACGTTAGCCGACCGCAAAAGTTTCCGGGCGGCAAGGGAGCGGATGCAACCGCTCTTGACACAAGAGCCGGCTAATTTAATGCTGCTCCGTATTGATTCGCAACTGTCGATTTCATTGGGGCTGCATGCCGAAGCGGTCAGTGCGTTAGAAAAGGTTGTCGAGGCTGATCCGAACGATTACACTTCGGTCAACAACCTGGCTTGGGTCTTGGCGACATCGCCGATAGATTCTGTCCGTGATGGTCGCCGGGCAGTGGAACTGGCAGAAAAGGCGGGGGCATTAACCCGGTTCAAACGGGCGTTCGTGTTGAGTACACTGGCGGCAGCGTATGCAGAAGCCGGAGACTTCGGGAAGGCACGAGAATGGTCGGTGATAAGCGTAGATGTTGCCAAAAACGAAAGAGGCAAAACAGAAGAAGCACGGCAAGAATTGCTCGAACATCTCCAAAAAGAATGGGATGCCTTTTCGCAAGACTTGCCCTTTCGGGAAATGTTGAATGAAGAGGAGGAATAAACAGTGTCGCCGTTACGTGTATCATGAGTCTATTTCTCGATTACCTTTGGATTTGGATCGTGCTCACGTTCGTCGTTGGCATTTGCAGCGGTTCGTGGTATATGAACGACCAAAAATTACGCAGCCTTGTAACCGCCGTGCTTGCGCCGCTCCTGACGCTTGCCCTGGGGTTGAGTCTTTTTTATGGAGTAGATACGGATCGGAAATCCATAAAACGCATGCTTGATACGTTGGTCGCCGCCGTCGAAAAAGATGATAGGGAAACGGTGAAACGGTTCATCTCTCCGAGAGCAGAAGATGTTCGGCAACTCGTCGAGCAAGGAATGCGGTTCGTCAGTATTTCCAGAGCAAAATACCTGAACTTGGAAATCGAAGTGAACGATGCTGCGTCGCCGCCTATCGCCATAGTCCGGTTTGATGCCGTTTTTTATTGGAGCAGTAAACATGCCGTAGGAGGTTTTGCCACCGTACAGCCGGTCCCCGAAAGAGGACAATTTGAAATCGAATTAGTTAAAACAAAGGATCAGTCTTGGCACATAACGGATAGATTCCGACATTCCTTAAGGTACATTCAGTTAGAAACAATCGACTAAAAAAGCACTCACAATAAGAATCCATGAAAAAACTTTTCGATACGCTCTCCAAGAAAACGTTGATCGTTTCGGCACGCATCGTCAGCGGGGCAACGGTGCTGTGGTACGAGTCGCAGCCGGACGATTCGTGTCAGCGGGTCTATTTTGCCAATCATACGAGTCATCTGGATGCGTTGGTGATTTGGGCTGCGCTGCCGCCGGTCATTCGGGAAAAAACCCGAATGGTCGCCGCACAGGATTACTGGGCAGCAGGTCCGATCCGGCGGTATATTTCAAGATCGATTCTTAATGCTGTCTTGATCGAGCGGGAAAATGTCTCGCTCAAAAACACGCCGATCAAAGTGATGGCAGAAGAGATGCGGGACGAGTATTCGTTGATATTGTTTCCCGAAGGCGGACGCTCCCAAGACGGCACACTCGGCGAATTCAAGAGCGGCCTCTATTATCTTTGCCGGCGTCGACCCGATTTGGAGTTGATCCCTATTTACCTGAACAACTTGAACAGTATTTTGCCGAGAGGCAAAGCCCTTCCGGTGCCGATGCTTTCCCGGGTCATTTTCGGACCGCCGATGTGGCTCGAAACGAACGAACGCAAAGAACCCTTTTTAGAACGCACGAGAAACGCCATCCTGAAACTCAAACAACTTGAAGAAATCTATGAGGATGGGGAAAGCGAATAAAACGCTACGCTTTGTTCAGCGCAATGCGGAGGACCGGAGTACCGGCTAAAAAATCCGTCGTTACATTGCGTTTCATTCCGGCTTTTGCCCTGATCCCAAGTTTAACGCCGACAAGGTACTACGCTCCCTTCATCAATTCCTTGATCCGTTGTAGCGTTTCCGTCAGCACCGCCCGGTCATCGCGGTCTTGCTGCAAAAACTGGTCAATCAACGGCTTCATCTTGATCGCATGGTCGATTTCTGGATTGCTGCCCGCTCGATACGCACCAATCGAAATCAAATCATCATTGTTCAAATAGACCGCCAACAACCGACGCATCGCCTTTGCCGACTTCAAATGTTCAGGATCACATATATCCGGCATCAATCGGCTAATGCTCGCTATCGGGTCAATCGACGGATAATGTCCCCGAGTGCTCAATTTTCTGTCCAACCAAATATGTCCGTCGAGCAAGCCCCGCACCGCATCGCCAATCGGATCATTATGGTCATCCCCTTCGACCAGTACCGTAAAAAACGCCGTGATAGTTCCCTTTGCCGAGCGTCCTGCCCGTTCCACCAATCGCGGCAGCATCGCAAAAACCGAAGGAGTGTACCCTTTCGTCGTCGGCGGTTCGCCTGCCTCTAATCCGATTTCCCGTTGTGCCATTGCCATTCGGGTCAGCGAGTCCATCATGACCAAAACGTTTTTTCCTTGATCCCGAAAGTATTCGGCAATCGCCATCGTCGTCATCGGAGCACGCACCCGCATCAGTGCCGGTTCATCGGAAGTTGCCACCACAACAATACTCTTTTTACGTCCCTCTGTTCCCAAGTCCCGTTCGATGAAGTCGTTCAATTCCCGACCGCGTTCGCCGATCAGTCCGATCACGATAATGTCGGCATCGGTATATCGGGCAATCATTCCGAGTGTTACGCTTTTTCCTACTCCTGAGCCGGCAAAGATGCCGAGCCGCTGTCCGCGTCCGCACGTCAGCATGCCGTCAATGGCACGGACTCCTGTGGAGAGGATTTCGTTGATTCGCGGACGTGTGGTGGCGTGAGGCGGAGCGTTGTCGAAAAGGATACGGTTTTCCAAGACAGGCAGGGGCAAGCCATCGACTGGTTTTCCGCTTGCGTTGAGGATTCGTCCCAGCAGATTTTCGCCGACACGGAGCCAGGGGAGCGTTTTAGTGAGGCGAATTCGGTTGCCTCGCCGCACACCGGTAATGTCGCTGTGCGGATAAAGGATGGTATGTTCTCCTTTGAAGCCGATGACTTCGGCGGTGAGCGGTCTGCCGTCGGAGCGGTCGATTTCGGCGACACTGCCGATGGGACCGGGAAAATCTGCTGCTGCAATCGTCAAGCCGTGCGTTTGCACGACGGAGCCGACGATACGGGCTGGCATAATCGTTTTGATGTGATCTTCCAATTTGAGCATTGGGGAATGATACACATTTTTTGGCAACACGGAAAGAGCGGTTTTCGCTAGGGCAGCGATTTAGGCGAACGGCAGTAGGGACAATTCCTTACTCTCCCCCTTCTTCCTCAGCATCGGCAAATATGGCAGTTCCGCCTTCCTGTACAACTTGGACAATCTCCGCCCGGAGTTTCTCTAAAAAGTCAGGATTCTCTTTGAGATACTGTTTCGTCTTTTCGCGTCCCTGTCCGAGTTGTTCGTCGCCGTACTTGTACCATGCTCCCGACTTGGCAACAACCTTATGAGCCGCCGCCAAATCCAAAATGTCCCCCTCGTAACTGATGCCGTTTGCGAACATCATATCGAACTCCGCAGACCGAAAAGGCGGAGCAACCTTGTTCTTCACAATCTTTGCCCGAACACGTTGCCCAATGGGAGTTTCCCCTTCTTTGACTTGACCTATCTTGCGGACATCGATTCGGCAGGAGCAGTAAAACTTCAATGCTTTTCCGCCCGGCGTTGTCTCGGGACTGCCGAACATCACGCCGATCTTTTCCCGAAGTTGATTGATGAAAATCACGCAGGTCTTACTCTTCGCAATGATGCCCGTCAGTTTTCGGAGTGCTTGGCTCATCATTCGGGCTTGCAGTCCGACGAAGGAGTCGCCGATTTCCCCTTTGAGTTCCTTTTCGGGAACGAGTGCCGCCACGGAGTCGATCACGATAATATCGACGCCATTGGACTTGACGAGCATTTCCGTAACTTGCAGTGCTTCTTCGCCGCTGCTCGGCTGGGAGACGAGCAGAGTTTCGAGGTCAACGCCGAGTTTCTTTGCCCAACTGGGATCGAAGGCGTGTTCGGCATCAATAAAGACCGCCACTCCCCCTGCCTTTTGTGCTTGAGCAATGATATGGAGCGTGAGTGTGGTTTTGCCGCTTGATTCGGGACCGAAGATTTCGATGATCCGACCGTTCGGCACGCCGAAGCCTCCAAGGGCAAGATCGAGCGACAGACATCCTGTCGAAATGCCGGTGAGGCTGGGTGTGCGATCCAATCCGAGCGGCATGATGGTTCCTTCGCCGAATTGTTTTTCGATCTGTGCTAGGGCGTTTTTCAGGTCAGGATTTTTGGAGAGAACACTTTCGGCTTTGTTTTCGGATTTAGAGGTTTTTTTCGGCATGACATAATAAATGGAACGAAAGGAATGAGGGCATTGTAACACGTCAAGGAAGATTTTGCAATGAATACTCAAAACAACAGGTTGCACCAGTCGGAGTCGGACTCGCACTACGCTCCGTTTATTGCAAAACAGAGCGAAACACGTTACAATACAACGTGTCCTCCTAATCCTTTTGAATCGCCATGAAAACAAGTTTTTGTATTTCCCTCATTCTTGCATTCGCAATCATTTCCTTTGTCAGCGTCCCCTTTGTCAACGGCGAAACCATCATACTCGATGCGTCGAAACCGGAAACGCCCGGTACACAACTCACCGTCAACCGAATAGAAACCGAACGCATAGATGGACTGCTCATCCTCACTAACAAAGAAAGAACCGATTGGCCCGGTATCACACTCCGAGGAAACTGGTCGCTCGGTATAAATGATGTCCTCGTACTGGAACTCGAAAACAAAAGAACGACAACCGCCCGGATTTCCTGCCGACTCGATTCTCCCGGTGCAAATCCCGATACTGGAAGACGGACAACAACGACTGCGACCGAATTACGTGCCGGTGAAACAAAACGTTGGGAAATCTCCCTACCGCATCGGTTGCCGGCACGACTTCAAGAACGGCTCTTCGGAATGCGCGGCTATCCGGGCGGCGTTCGCGGCGGAACAGACGGCACCGTCAACGCAGAGTCCTTTGATCCTGCCGACCTCGCCGCCATCTATATCTTTTTCGCCCGACCCACCGAAGAACACTCCGTCGGCATCAAGTCGGTCTCTATCAGACCGCCCCAACAAGGAGGGATGGTAATCGCCTCCCGTAACGATGCACTGAACCTTCCGCCGGAAGAATTCTTTCCGATGATCGACCGATACGGACAATACATTCACGCCGATTGGCTCGGAAAAGTTAAGTCCGACGACGATCTGAAAAGAAATCGGGAAACAGAAGAAAAAGAACTCGCCGCCGCACCGGGTATGCCAGACCGAAGCCAATACGGCGGTTGGACAAAGGGACCCCGACTCGAAGCGACCGGACATTTCTACGCAACGAAACGCAACGGCGTTTGGTGGTTGGTCAATCCCGAAGGGTATCTTTTTTGGTCGCATGGTTCTAATTGCGTTCAGGTACATTCCGGCGAAACACCGACCAGCGACAGAGAACACCTTTTCGCAGAGTTGCCCTTCGATGATTTTAAGGGGCGAGGAAGTTGGGCGGCACACGGATACTATGTCGGCAAAACGCCGTATGATACTTACAATTTTACGGCATCGAATCTGCGGCTAAAATACGGTGAAGACTGGCGGCGGCACTTTGCCGAAACAACACACAAGCGGTTCCATGTTTGGGGAATGAATACCATTGCTAATTGGTCTGATCCAGCAATTTATCGGCTTGGTAAAACGCCCTACACTACAACGTTGAACACTTCTGGACCTGTCATCGCGGGGAGTGAAGGATATTGGGGACAGTTTCGTGATCCGTTTCATCTCGACTTCCGCAGGAATCTCGCAGCGGCAATGAGTCGGCATCAGGATGCCGCCGACGATCCGTGGTGCATCGGATTTTTTGTGGACAACGAACTCGGTTGGGGCAACAACACGTCTCTTGCTGTTGCTGCGTTGGTTTCACCGGCGGCTCAACCAGCAAAAATTGCGGTGGTCGATATGTTGCGGAACAAATACGAGAGTATCGGCAATCTCAATACTGCGTGGGGAACTTCCTGCCCGGACTGGAACGGTTTGCTGACATCAACGGCTGCGCCTGATATGAACAACGCCGTCATTGCTGCCGATCTCCGAGCGGGGTACACGTTGATTGCCGAGGAGTATTTTCGGGTGATTCGTGAGGAAGTGAAGCGGGTCGCACCGAACAAACTTTATTTCGGTTGCCGATTTGTTCAATCGTGGGGCAACGATCTTACCGTGAGGGCGGCGGATAAATTTTGTGATGTCATCAGTTACAACATTTACGGTACAGACTTGAGCGGCTTTAAGTTGCCGGAAGGTATTGACAAGGCGGTCATCATCGGCGAATTTCATTTTGGTGCGTTGGATCGGGGAATGTTGCATACGGGATTGGTTCCAACGGCAAATCAGGCGGAGCGTGCGGCGGCGTATGAGCGGTATGTCCTTTCGGGGGCGGCGCATCCGAACATTGTCGGCACACATTGGTTTCAGTATGGTGATCAGGCAACGACGGGGCGCGGCGGCGACGGCGAGAATTACCAAATTGGTCTTCTTGACATCTGCGATACGCCATACCCGGAGACGATTGAAGCCCTTCAACGTGTCGGTGCGGCAATGTATGATCTGCGGCTGAAACAAGAAAAGTAGCACCTGCGATGTCAAAAAACCGAGATATACTGTACAGTAGACGTGCAAGTTTCGTTTATTTTGTGAATCCGAGTCGTTTTAGGATTTTTTTGGGCTTGTCTCTCACCCACGCCGCCACTGCTGTCAACGGCTCCTTCCCCT
>Ga0099364_10003972_pt1 | contig 22573 bp, 20 predicted proteins | sample TergutTh196P3_FD_73070 | JGI IMG/M metagenome (GOLD analysis project Ga0099364, IMG submission 73070) | Microcerotermes parvus P3 segment gut microbial communities from Pointe-Noire, Republic of the Congo - Th196 P3 | ecosystem: Host-associated > Arthropoda: Insects > Digestive system > Gut ...
CGGAAGAGGGCGGGAGGTTATACTGTTAATTGTACTTAGAATTTATTATGGGCGGGGGGGGGGGGGGGGGGCGTAATCAGGTTACAGGTTACAGGTAGCAGGTGTCGGGGGAACAGAGCTGAGCTTTTACCTGTGAGCAAATTTTTGTCCGAAGAACCCGGGAGCGCACTTGTGGGCGTGCCCATGGACTGAGGATTATTTTCTAAAAAACTGTAGTATCTCATAGCTACTATAATTTTCTTATAAAAATGTGGGTTTTGTATATCATCCGAAAGGATGATTTTTTCAAAATTTAGGGGTTTTTTTTGCGCGGAGAGGGGGAACGCCGCTTAAGCTTACGACACTTTAAATCTTGAAACTTCCTTAATGAGGGTATCAATGGCCTGGCGGTTTTTGCCGCTTATTTCGTTAACATGGTTCACTGCGCTATTCATGTGATCAGCGCCGGCTGCAATTTCGTTTATTCCGGAAGTAATCTCTTGTGTCGCTTTTTCAAGATTGTTACTTTCTGTTATTACCTCTTTTGCACCTTCAAGCATTTCATTAGAGTCTGTTTTTACTTGACGGGTTATTTCATTTACATTGCCAATACCGTCAAGAATTTGTTTGCTTCCAACCCCTTGCTCTTCCATAGCGTTACGAATATTTTCCTCTTGTTCAGCCACAGTTTTAATGTTTTTATCTATCGCTTCAAATTTACAGAGTACATTTTCTGTAGAACGAGTTATTTTATCAATAGATTCTTTTATTTTTTTGAGTACTATGCCAATGGTTTTGGACTGTTCGCTTGAGCCTTCCGCCAGTTTGCGGATTTCATCGGCAACAACGGCAAAGCCTTTTCCCGCTTCTCCGGCATGGGCAGCTTCTATTGCGGCATTCATGGAAAGAAGATTTGTCTGGCTTGCAATGTTTTCCATTACCGCATTAATTTCTAACAGCCCTTCGGACTGGCGGGCTATTTCTTGAATATCTGTTGCCACTTCTGATAAACCGGTACGCCCAATTTCTGAGGCTTCTGTCAATGTTTTTACATTTTCATCGTTTTTAATAAGCGTTTCTGTAACTGACCGTGTATTGGCAACCATTTCTTCAATAGCAGATGATGCCCCGGATATATTAGTACTTTGATTTTCAACATGGCCGTTGAGTTTATTTATGTTTGCCACAAGCTGTTCCATAGTAGAGTGTGTTTCGCTGACACTGGCGGACTGGCTTATAATACGATCCTTGATACTTTGAACATTAGAGGTAATTTCATTTACAACGGCAGCGGTTTCGTTCATATTATTGGAAAGCTCGTTTCCAATGTCAGATAATGTGTTTGATTCATTTTTTATGTTGATAATCAGTTTTTTTATTTTTTCCAATGTCATATTAAAGTAATTGGATAGTTTGCCAATTTCATCTTCTTTATCTACTTTTATTCTTTGGGTTAAGTCCCCTTCACCAAGAGTTATCTCATGTAGAATGGCACTGATGTTGTGAAGCCTTGAAAAAATCATTCGTAAAAAAAATAACAATAACGAAAGACCAAGTATAATGGAAATTATACCAACAATAATGTTTTGCCTTTGCCCGCTTAAAATGGCTGCGCGAAGGTGCTCTCCGTCAAAATCGCAGCCGACTATTCCTACTATTTTTCCTGCTGAATTTTTGATGGGAGTATAAACAGAAATGAGCCAGCCCCATTCTCCCTGATCTGCCAGTTTTGAGGCTTCTGTCCTGCCGGTAGCCAAAACCGTTCTAAATGCATCGTCATATTCAGAAGTATCATCTTCCTCGCCAAGGGCGGAAAAAATTTCATCATCCGGCTCGGCGCTGCCGTCAATAATAAACATCCAAGTATCACCTTCTAGCGGTGCCATAGTATATAGGTACAGGCTGCCTGAAAATTCTTTTATCTCCAAAAGCCTTGCTCTGGTTTCTTCGTAAAAAGGGTCTTCGCTGTCCATTGATTTGACCAAAGCCTCAAAGGAATCGCCGTCAATAATAGACGCTGCTTTTTCCACGATGTTAATGCCCTGCAAGGCAAAAGCATCCTCTACTGCCAATGATATTTCCATTATACCTAGCACGGCTGTTACTGCACTTAAAGATATGATGAAAACCGAGAAAAACAAAATAAACTTAAATTTTAGAGAATTAAACAACTTCATATCGTATTTTACACATTTTTTTTAAACCTCTGCAACAACCTCTATCTCTACCAAAGCGCCGCGGGGGAGAGCGGCTACTTGAAAAGTGGAGCGCGCCGGTTTGTCTGTAAAATATTGGGCGTAAATTTCATTAAAGGCGGCAAAGTTTCCAAGGTCTGATAAAAAACAGGCCGTTTTGACCACTTTGGTAAAATCCGTGCCTGCGGCTTCCAGCACAGCCGCAATGTTTTGAATAACTTGTTTGGTTTGTTCGGCTATTCCGCCTTCTACCATGTTTCCTGATGCATCTAGCGGGATTTGCCCGGAAGCAAAAAGAAAACCGCCGGAAATTTTTGCCTGTGAATAGGGGCCAATAGCGGCAGGCGCTTTGTCTGTTGTAATTGTTTTCATAATTAATACTCCTTATTATTTGCTGATCTATAAGTTCCCAAAAAATAGAAAACTTTTGTCTTCTTTTTAAGTTCTATAATTGCTTCTTCAAAAACCGCTTCTGTGTCCGGGATTGTAACATCGATATAAAAAAGATACTCCCACGGTTTCCCCTGAATGGGGCGGCTTTCCAATTTAGAAAGGTTTAACCCGCGCTCGCTCATTATTTGGAGGCACGCAAAAAGAGAGCCCGGCTCATCAGAGACGGAAAACACAAGCGATGCCTTGTTTGCCTTTCCAAAGCCTAAACTAGGCGGCACAGGTGCTTTGTCTTTTATTCTACGGGAAATAATCGCAAAGCGAGTGTAATTAAGCGGATTGGTCTCTATCCCCTCTTTTAGAATTTTTACGCCATGGGAGCGGGCGGCGGACTCGCTTGCAATGGCTGCAACTTTTAACGCTCCCTCTCGTACAATGGAAGCAACTGCGGCAGCGGTATTATTGTACGGTTCCAAAACCCAGTCCGGGTGTTTGTCTAAAAATTCCTTGCACTGTGCAAAACCCTGGGGGTGGCTTCTGATAATGTGAATTGAATCGATATTTGTTCTTTCATCTGCAATTAAACAATGGACAATTCGTAGAGTAAGTTCGCCCACCATTGCAATATCAGGGTAGCGTAAAAATAAATCGTAATTTTCATGGACAGAGCCTGCAAGGCTGTTTTCTACAGGAACAACTCCGGCACAAGCCGAACCTTCCAGCACCGCATCAAAGACACCTTTAAAGCTGTCTGTTTGAATGCGCTTAGCTTCTTCTCCAAAGGCGCGCATAAGAGCCTGTTCCGCATACGCACCGCTTTCTCCGGCAAAGGCAACGGGAAGTTTTTCAAAAATTTCTGCCCCTACTTCTTGTTGCGTATAACATGGAGTGTTAACTGAATAGCTGGAACGGGGAGTGCGTAAAAGTTCCTTGCCGACAACGGGGGCAAGCGCTTCGATATCGCGCATAAGTTTTTCAAACTGTTCAGGGTAGAGCGATTGCGGGCCGTCGGAGAGGGCTTCATCAGGACGCGGATGAACTTCTACGGCAAGGCCGTCTGCTCCTGCGGCGATTGCGGCAAGTCCCGTGGGACTTACCTTTTCACGAATCCCGACAGCGTGGCTTGGGTCAACAATCATTGGAAGGTGCGAAAGTTTTTTTACTACGGGAATAGCGGAAATATCCAAAGTGTTGCGGGTATAGGTTTCAAAGGTGCGAATGCCGCGCTCGCAAAAAACGACATCCCTTGTGCCGGATGCCAAAAGATATTCGGCGGAAAGCAGCCATTCTTCTATGGTGGCGGAAGGGCCCCGTTTTAAAAGAACAGGCTTGCCAAGAGAGCCTACTTTTTTAAGAAGCTCAAAGTTTTGCATATTGCGCGCGCCAATCTGGTACATATCGGTAAGGTCTTTCATTTCAACGGCAAACTCAGGGGAGACAACCTCCGTAACAATGGGCATGCTGTTGGCTTCCCCTGCTTCTTTCATAAACTCCAACCCCTTCATTCCCAAGCCCTGAAAAGCATAAGGGCTGGTGCGGGGTTTAAAAGCGCCGCCCCTTAACATTACCGCACCCGACTCACGGACACGGCAGGCAGTTTCCATTATTTGTTCCTTGCTTTCCACGGCGCAGGGGCCGGCAATAACGGTTATCCTTGACCCGCCAATTTTTACATTGCCCACGGTAACAATGGTGTCTTCCGCCTGGGTTTCCCTGGAGGCAAGCTCGTAGGGCTTGGAAGTGGATGCAACCCGTTCAACTCCGGGGAGCAGAGCCAGTTCCCGTACATCAATTACGCCCTTGCCAATTGCGCCAAAGATTTCGTCATCGCCAAAGTTTTGCTCACGGACGCTAAAGCCCCGGTCTTTTAAATATATTCGGACTATTTCTTTATCGTGAGGTGAAATGGATTTAGATAATACAATGATCATTTGTTTTCCTTTTTTGAATAATACAATATAATGGTTTATATGAACAAGGGGATCCGCGCAGGAGCGGGGCTGGATATTGGAACTACCACAGTGCAGGCACAAATTATCGATTTGGAAACAGGTGCAGTTTTGGAATCGGTCTCTGTTTTAAATGCTCAACGCATTTTTGGCGCTGATGTTATGTCTCGAATTGCCTATGCCAGGGAAGGCAGAACGAATGAACTTTTTACCGCGATTAATAATCAAATTGATGGGATATTGCAAAAGTATAATGTAGAAAAATGTATAGTAAGCGGCAACACAACAATGCTTCACTTTTTTGCAGGGGTCGATCCGTCCGCGATGGGGGAAGCCCCTTACAGCCCTGTGTTTTTGGAAGAGCGGCACATAAATGAGAGGGTAACGCTGCTTCCGGGTATTTCCGCTTTTGTGGGTGCGGACATTGTTTCGGGGCTGACCTTTCTTGATGTGCTTAATAACCGGGGCAATGTTCTGTTTGTTGATATTGGAACAAATGGCGAGATAGCCGTTTGGAAGGGCAGGGAGAACCGCCTGCTGTGCTGCTCTACTGCCGCCGGGCCTTGCTTTGAAGGCGAGGCAATTGCTTATGGTTCTGATTTAATAGATGCGATTGCTTTAATGAGGCGGCAAGGTTTAATCGATGAAACAGGCGCGATAACAAAAACCTTTAAGTATAAAGATTTTACCGTAACACAGGATATTATCCGTCAATTTCAAATGGCAAAGAGTGCGATTTTTTCCGGAATTAGCGTACTATGCAGGACAGCAGGCATAGAGCCTAACGCCTTTGATGCGGTGTATATCGCCGGGGGAATGGGCTTTTATATTAATTTGGAGAACGCCGCAAGTGTTGGTCTTCTTCCGCAGGGTATTATTTACGGGGCGCAGGTTTGCGGTAATACCAGTCTAAAAGGAGCGGTACAATGTTTAAAAGACCAAACCGTTTTACAAAAGTGCAATCAGCTTATCTCATACGCAAAAGTAATAGATCTTGCTATGGACAGGGAATTTGCGGAAGCGTATATTGAAAACATGGGGTTTTAATTAATTTTTATTTTTGATACAATTCTTTATAAGGAGAGGTTATGAAAAAGTTTGTAAGTTTGTTATTTTTATTAAGTGTTATTTCAAGTTATTGTTTTTCTCAAAATATAAACATTACTGTAGAGGTTACCAATATTACAGTTAATGGCGGCAAAGTGTATTTGGCATTGTTTTCCAATGCTGACAGCTTCAGAAGGGAACAGCCTGAATTTGCATTTGAATTAAGCGACAGCAGTACTGCGGTAACCCAAGTAATTTCTATTCCTCCCGGCGATTATGTAGTATCGGCATTTCAAGATGCAAATAATAACCAAAGGTTAGATTATGGACTGTTTGGAATTCCAAGAGAATTAGTTGGAATTTCAAATTATTCCGGCCAAGGATTTCCGTCAAAGAATTTTGACAGGCAAAAAATTACGCTTAATAGTACAACAGGACAGGTATCTATACGATTGTATAAGTTTTAATTATTATATTTGCTTATGCCCATATACATGTCCTATGTGCGTTACAATTTTATACCCTGCTGATATAACTCTGTTTTCCAAGCACATTCTGCATTCGGCGGCTTCTTCATTGGTACAGATTTTATTGTCGTACAACTGATATTGTTTTCTTACTTTAACAGGGGATAGATTTGGCATTACAACATTTGCTCCTGCCTTTAACCCCAGTTCCCGTCCTTTTGGATCGACTGTGCCAAGTGCCGTTGTAGCCGGAATTAAAGCGCTGGGAAAAATTAATCGTAAAATGGCTAAAAGCCTAAGACACAATTGCAGATCTCCGCTTTTATTATCACGAAGCGGCGTGTCTTGATGTGAAATGTAAGGTCCAATCCCTATCATTTCCGGCTGTAGTTCCTGTAAAAAGCGTAAATCTTCTATAAGATGTTCGGTAGTTTGATAAGGCGAGCCCACCATAAAACCGGCTCCTGTTTGATACCCTATTTTTTTTAAATTCCATAAACAATTTTTACGGTTTTCCAAACTCAAACTATCAGGATGGAGTATGCGGTAATGTTCATTGTTCGCCGTTTCATGCCGGAGCAAGTAGCGGTCTGCTCCTGCGTCAAACCAAGCCTTGTAAGTATCTTGAGATTTTTCACCAAATGATAATGTAACCGCACAATCAGTATGTAATTTTTTTATTTCAGAAACAATCTCGATAATTAACTCATCAGAATAATAAGGGTCTTCTCCGCCTTGTAAAACAAAAGTTCTAAATCCAAGTTCATATCCATTTTTGCAGCAGGATAAAATTTCTTCTTTACTAAGCCGATAGCGTTCAGCGGTTGTGTTGCTTTTACGAATCCCGCAGTAATAGCAGTCATTTTTACAATAATTGGTAAATTCTATTAAGCCTCGGATATAAACATCCGTTCCGTAGTATTCCCTGCGGACACCGTCCGCTTTTTTAAATAGCTCTTGATCATATTCATTGTTTTCTATTAATATTTTTAGATCGGTGTCCGGCAAATCTTTATATTTATAAAGTTGTTCAACTAACATTTCTACTCCTTAAAAATACTTGTGCATCTTTCCAGTATGTTGTTCAAGAATGCAAGTATAATACCATAGTTTACTGCGGGTATATTATTATCTGACAATATTTTTAATCTTGATTGAAGTTCGGCTTTATTAATCATGCAGCTTCCGCAGAGTATTGCCAAAGAATAATCATTTAAATTTTCCGGTATTTTATACCCGCTAAAAATTTCAAATTCCAATTTTTTTCCGGTGTGTTTTTGCAATAGAGCAGGTATTTTTACCCTGCCTATGTCTTCATGCGTATGATTATGAGTGCAGGCTTCTAATACTAACACCTTATCATTGTCTTTTAAGGATTTAATACAATCTGTTCCTTTTATAAGTTGATCAAAATTACCTTTTTGGTGAGCCAATAAAATTGAAAATGATGTTAAAGGAATATTAGCAGGAACTATGTCATTAACAATATGAAAAACCTGCGAATCTGTTACAACAAGGTCTATCGACTTAACGCTCTCTAAAGCTGCTTCTAATTCTGTTTCTCTTGTAACACACACTTTAATTCCGTGATCCAGGCAGTCTCGTATAAGCTGTACCTGCGGAAGAATGAGCCTGCCTTTGGGTGCTTCGCTGTCAACAGGAACAACCATGACAACAGTACCTCCGGCAGGAACCAATCCGCTGATAAGAGAATCTTCATCGGCTTTTTCCATTTCTGTTAATATTTCTGCAAGCGTTTTTTTTAGTTCTTCTATACTCTGCGGATCATTTTGCGAAATAAAAAATGCATCCTGATACTTTTCTTTATTTGCCTCTAAGGTTTTAGTTTCTAATAAATCGCATTTTGTAAAAACAGCAATCTTTAATCCCGGAAATATTTTGTTAAAAAAATCAATATCATTATTGTTTAAATCTTTTGCACTAGTTGCATCAAAAAGCATAAGTCCAATATCCGCACGGCGCGCAAACTCATAAGTTTTTTCCATTCTTTGTCTGCCAAGTTTGGTTGTGTCATCCAGCCCTGCGGTATCTATCAATGTAATTGGACCAAAAGGGAGCAGTTCCATACTTTTCAGGACAGGGTCTGTAGTAGTTCCCGGTTTGTCAGATACAATAGCGTTATCCTGACCGGTAAGCAGATTAAAAAGTGTTGACTTGCCGGAATTTGTTTTTCCCAGCAATACAATGTGTCTTCTTAGTCCTCTTGGTGTATCTTTCATATAAACAAATCCCTTTGGCCATTTTTAATTTTTTTGATATTTTCAGCAGTCAGGATGCGAACTTCTTCATTTTCGATATTACTCAATTCTTTTTCTATTATGGTATCTGCTTTTTTTTGAAATTCCGCGTTTCCGTAATCGCAGGAATATTCGCAGAGTGTCATTAGCGCGTTTGGCAGGCAGACATTTTTTATGTTACCGGATTTTGCAAGGCTCATAAACCTGTCGCCGGTTCTTCCGTTTCTGTAACAGGCAGTGCAAAAACTTGGAATCATGTTTTCATCTATCAGCCACTCAATAATATCCGAGGCTTTTCTATCGTCATTTATTTCAAACTGTTTTGTGCTGTTGTCCGGCGTGCTGTATCCTCTTACGCCTGTGCTGGAGCCACCGCTTATTTGAGAAACTCCCGCATGAATAAGTTTTTTTCTCATTTCCGGGCTTTCACGGGTAGAAATAATCATTCCTGTAAACGGTATAGCAATCCTTAATATTGCGGCAATTTTTAGAAACGATTTGTCGTCAAGCGCATATTCATAGGCGGAATCTATTGCTCCGTCTGCTTTACAAATTCTTGGAATAGACACTGTATGAAAGCCAACGCCAAACTTTTTTTCCAGATATTCATTGTGAAGCATAAGGGCAAGAACATCAAAGTACGGGTCATGCAAACCAAATAGTACGCCGCCGCCTACATCATCAATGCCGGCTTCCATTGCGCGGTCAAAAGCTGTTATGTGATAATCATAATCTTTCTTTGGTCCTGCAATATGTACTTTGTCGTAAGTTGGCCTATGGTATGTTTCCTGAAAAAGAATGTAAGTACCAATGCCGGCTGCTTTTAGTTTTTTGTAATTTTCTACAGTAGTTGCCGCAATATTTACATTTACCCTGCGGATTTCACCGTTTTCTGTTTTCATTTTATAAATTGTATCTAAACATTCCAAAATAAATTCAATAGAGCAGTTTTCTTCATCTTCACCTGCTTCAAGTGCAAGCCGTTTGTGCCCCATCTTTTCCAATATTACAACTTCTTCCCTGACTTGCTCCATTGTAAGTTTGCGGCGTTCAAACCCATGATTATGGTTATAGTTGCAGTAAGCACATTGATTTACACAATAATCGCTGACATAAAGAGGCGCAAATAATACAATGCGGTTTCCATAGATATGGTTTTTTATTTTATGAGCAATTTCAAAAATTCGGGCAATATGTTTTTCATCTTCACAAACCAAAAGCTGTGCAACTTCTTCATGAGACAAGCCTTCTAATTTATCCGCTTTATCAAGGATTTTGGAAATTACGGTTTCATCATATATTTGCTTTGCTTGTATTAATAAGTTTTCAATATATGAATTATCACTTAACATTTACAATCTCTGTTGGAAGCCCTATTTTTCCAAGAAGTTCAAGGAATGGGTCGGGGTCAAGTTCCTCTACATTTACCATTTTTTTAACATCCCAAGTACCGTTTGCAATAAGCATTACAGCGGCAACAGCAGGAACAGCGGCAGTGTAACTTATTGCCTGAGATTCAACTTCATTGTAGCTTTCTTTGTGGTCGCAGGTATTGTAAATAAAAACTTCCTTTTCTGCTCCGTCTTTTTTACCCTTTACCAAATTGCCAATGCAGGTTTTCCCTGTATAATTTGGCGCAAGCGTTTTTGGATCCGGCAGGACAGCCTTGACAACTTTTAACGGCACAACCGTTACTCCGTCAGCCGTTGTTACAGGGTGTTCGGACAATAACCCAATTTTTTTAAGCACCGTAAAGCAATTTATGTAATGATCGCTAAACCCCATCCAAAAACGGATTGAGTTGGCGTCAATATTTTTAGAGAGCGAGTGGAGTTCGTCGTGTCCGTTTAGATAAACCGTCTGTTCCCCAACAACGGGAAAATCATAAACCATTTTTTCTTCATGTACCGCTTTGCAAACCCACTGCCTGTCAATCCATGTCCAAACTTTGTGAAATTCCCTAAAGTTTATTTCAGGGTCAAAATTAGTTGCAAAATATTTTCCGTGGTTCCCCGCATTCACATCCATTATATCGATAGTATCGATACTGTCAAAAAAATGTTTTTGAGCATAAGCGGCATACGCATTCACCACTCCGGGATCAAACCCTGCCCCAAGAATAGCGGTTACCTGTTTTTCCGCACATCGATCTTTGCGTTTCCATTCGTAATTTGCATACCACGGCGGATCTTCGCAAACCTTGTTGGGCTCCTCGTGAATTGCCGTATCGATATAGGCGCTGCCTGTTTCTATGCAGGCTTCTAATATCGACATATTGCAAAAAGCAGTAGCCAAATTTAATACAATGGATATTTCCTGCTCTTTAATAAATTTAATTAATTCAGGAACATTTAAAGCATCGATTGTTTTTGCGTTTATTTTATTGGAAGGGTCTTTGTAATTATTTTTTCGCTCTACGCTATCTAAAATACCCTGACAGTTTTCCAGTGTGCGCGATGCAATATACAACTTGCCGAATAAATCGTTATTCTGCGCCAGTTTATGCGCCGCCACATGCGCAACCCCTCCGGATCCAATTAATAGAACATTTTTTTTCACTTCCCAAATACCTCCATCAATTTAATTTTTTCATTATGACATATTCTCCAAATAATTACTATATGTAAATTCCCGTACAGCTTCAATTTTTCCATTAAGCCTTTTTATGATAATCGAGGGCATATTAAGACCGTTAAACCAGTTTTTCTTTACCATAGTATAGCCTGCAGTATCAGCAAACCTGACCTCTGAGCCAATTTTTAATTTTGATGCAAGTTTGTATGTGCCAAAAATATCGCCGGCAAGGCAAGATTTCCCTGCGATTATATATTCATGCTTGCCGCTTTTTGCATCAATTTTGGCAGGCTGCCTGTAAATCAGTAAATCTAGCATATGCGCTTCTGTAGAGGCATCCACAATGGCAATGTCTTTTTCATTGTGAACAATATCCAGTACAGTTGTAACAAGCTCGCAGGATTGGGTTATGGCGGACTCGCCGGGTTCAAGATAAACCTGCACGGAGTATTTTGCAGAAAATTCTTTCAGCTTTTTGCAAAATTTATGCAGAGGGTAGCCGTCTTTTGTAAAGTACAAGCCGCCGCCAAGACTTACCCAATTTACTTTGTGAAGGAGCTTTTCATATTTGGCGGAAATTTTATCCAGCATTTCAGAGAACGCATTAAAATCATCGTTTTCACAATTATAATGAAACATAAGTCCGTTAATTTTATCTAGAACCTGCAAAGTTTCATCTTTATCCAGCACCCCAAGCCTTGAGTTTTTTCTTGCAGGGTCTGCCAAATCAAAATGAGAAAAACTTATACCCGGGTTAATTCGTAAACCAATCTGTAAATGTTTAACTTCATCATAATATATATTTAATTGGGAGATTGAATTAAATATAACTTTGTCAGCAAATGTTTTTAACTCTTGAATATCATCTTTGGAATAGGCAACACAAAAAGCGTGGGTTTCTCCGCCAAACTTTTCATGGCCAAGTTTTGCCTCATAAAGAGAACTGCTTGTTGTTCCTGCCATATATTTTTGCATTAGCGGAAACACAGCCCATGCGGAAAAACATTTAAGAGCCAAGACGGATTTTGCCCCTGATTTTTTGCGGATATATTCAATCTTCTTCATATTTTTAAGAAGCTTTTTTTCATCAATCTGATAATATGGCGTTTTAATCTGCATTCAACCCCCTAAATAACTATTGAGTTATATTGTAAATCGTTATATAATAAATAACAAGGAGCCTGTGAATATGAAAAAATTAATCTTGATTGCCGCAATTGCCTCATTGTTTGCCTCCGGCTGTTTTAAAAGACAGCCCACAGACGGAATATCTGTTTTGGTTTTTGTTCCCGGGCATATTGCAGGAAGCCCCACTTATGAGTTAATGGTTCAGGGCGCGCTTGAGTTCGCAGAAAAAAATCCTGGTGTAAGCATTAAAATATACGAAGCAGGTTTTAATCAATCTGAATGGGAACAGCAGATTGCGGAAATGGTTTCTTCAGGGCAGTATGATATTTTTATAAGCTCCAATCCTTCCTTGCCTGAGTTATGCGTTAATGTTGCAGTGATGTTTGATCAGCAAAAATTTATTATTTTAGATGCCGATTATGCAGGGCATCCGCAGATAAGAACTTACTCATATAATCAATATGAACAATCTTTATTTTTAGGATATTTAGCGGGGCTTATAACAACAAGCGATATGCCGTACGCAAATCCTTCCAAAAGAATTGGCTTTATTGCGGCGCAGGAATATCCGCTTTTAACAAGGGAAATGATTCCCGGCTTTTTAGACGGAGCGCGGCTTGTTGATCCGCAAATTGAACTTGACAGGCGGATAATCGGCTCGTGGGCGGATGCAAACAAAGCGGCGGAGCTTGCCTCTGCCATGATGGATTTCGGCGTGGATGTGTTTACTTCCATTGCAGGAGGAGCTGCCGCCGGAATGTTAAAAACTGCCGCAGAAAAAGGCGCTTATGTTTTAAGTTATAACAACAATGAATATAACAGCGCACCCGGTGTTGTTGTAGGATGCGGTATTATAGAAATAAAAAAACTTGTAATGGAAATTTTGGAACAGGCTTTAAATGATGAAGTTGTTTACGGAATATCTGAAACAGTCGGGTTAAAAGAAGGTTATCTTAATTTTATTTTTGATGATCCCGGCTACTATGATAATGTACCTGAAGATATTCAGGTAAGGTTTGAAGCATTTATAAAGGAGATGCATGAATAAAGTTCTCAAAGAAAAGTTAATGCAGGCTTTCTCATCGGTGCTTCCGGTTACTGTAATTGTGCTTGTTATAAGCGTAATTTTTGTACCGGAGCTGTCCGTTGCGGCTGTGATGATTTTTTTGTTGGGTGCGGCATTTCTAATTGTTGGAATGGGATTTTTTACGCTTGGCGTTGATATGGCAATGCGGCCAATGGGTGAAGGCATCGGCGTTCAGCTTACAAAAAGTTCAAAATTAATTTTGGTAATTCTTGTAAGTTTTGCAATGGGTATAATGATAACTATTGCAGAGCCGGATTTACAGGTGCTTGCAAAACAGGTTCCTTTTATTCCTACATTGAAATTAATATTAACGGTTGCGGCAGGTGTAGGAGTGCTTCTTGTTACGGCTGTTCTGCGATCTTTGTTTAGAATTAAATTATCAATCTTATTGATTATTATTTACGCGATTATTTTTGGACTTTCTTTTTTTGCAAACGGAAGATTTATTCCCGTTGCTTTTGAATCCGGCGCAATTGCCACAGGTCCTATTGCGGTTCCTTTTATTTTGGCAATGGGGCTGGGGCTTGCGGCTCTTAGAAGCGATAAAGATTCTTTAGACGACAGTTTTGGCATGGTAGCTTTGGCTTTAACAGGACCAATTATTGCAATGTTGATACTGGGAACTTTTTACGAACCTTCCGAAATAAAAGTTGATACTGCTCCAATTGGCGACATAGAAACATTTCGCAGTGCCGTAAGTGTTTTTGGCGCAAAACTTTCTGTTACCTTAAAAGAAGTATCTATTGCAATGGGCTGTGTTGTTTTATGTTTTACAGTGTTTCAGCTAATATCGCGGCGGTTTCATAAACATCAACTTGGAAGAATTGCCGTAGGATTTATTTATACATTAATAGGGCTTGTGTTTTTTCTTACCGGAGTAAATGCCGGGTTTAGCCCTGTAGCTTTGGTGATTGGCTCAAAATTGGCAGCTTCTTCCATTAACTGGATATTGATTCCAATCGGAGCTGTAATTGGTTATTTTCTTGTGGCAGCGGAGCCTGATGTTTACATTCTGAACAAACAGGTAGAAGAAATTTCAGAAGGCTCCATCACAGGCAAAATGATGTATAAAGGGCTTGCCGTAGGCATGGCTGCCGCTATTGCGCTTACCATGACAAGAATACTTTTTGGAATTCCTCTTTTGTGGATTTTAATTCCGGGTTTTATTTTTGCGCTTGCTTTAACTTTTTTTGTTCCAAAAATATTCTCCGGCATTGCTTTTGATTCCGGCGCGGTATGTTCCGGACCTATCAGCGTTACCTTTCTTCTGCCGCTTGCGTTGGGCGTTGCGGAAGGTTCAAATATGGATGCAATGCTTTATGGTATTGGCGTTATTGCTATAATTGCGATGACACCTACCATCGTTATTCAAATAATGGGATTAATTTATCAGGCAAAGACAAAAGAAGCCGCTCTGCTTACCAATGCGGAAGTTGCCGCTATCAGCGCCGTTGACACCGGTGAAATTATCGACTGGGGCGATATAACCATTTACAAGAGAGGTTCCAATGGATAAACCTAACCCTCCTGTACTAAAACTGGTTTTCTTTATTGTTGACTGGCACAAGGCAGAAGAAATTGTCAGCGTTTTAAATGAAGAAAAAGTCCGCTTGCATTTTATGGCGATGGGAAGAGGTACAGCCCGTTCAGATGTTTTGGATCTTTTAGGAATTGGAGCGGTTGATAAAGCTGTGGCAATCTGCCTGGAACAAGAAGTGCTTGTTCCTGTATTGATGAGAGAGGTGCAAAGAAAATTTGGCTTGCATAATCCGGGTGCGGGTATTGCGTTTACAGTACCGCTTGCCGGAATTAACAGCCCAATTTTAAGATCATACAAACCAAGCATTTTAAAAAATGAAAAAATAGAAGTCTATGGACGAGTACACGGAGGTAGTATGCAAAACGATTCAGGACATGAACTTATTTTGGCAATAATCAATCACGGTTACAGCGATGAATTTATGGAAACCGCTCGTGCGGCAGGAGCAAGCGGAGGAACAATTATTCACGCCCGCGGACAAGTACATGAAGGCGTTGTAAAATTTTTTGGTATATCTGTTCAGGATGAAAAAGAAATTGTTTTAATGCTTGCAGAAAAAGAAAAAAAACTTGCAATCATGCGCGCTGTCAGTGAAGCTCACGGACTTAACAGTAATGCGCGGGGAATAGTGCTTTCTGTACCTGTAGAAGATGTAATGGGATTAACTTAAGGAGGTATCTTTATGAAAAAGATTTTTATTTTAATTGCTTTTATTATTGCGGTAACATCGGTTTCTCCTGCAGACGAATTTTCAACGGTTTCATTGGTGCAGTCAGATACGGTGGCAAGAGCATCAAACTTTACTTATGACGATATTCTTGCGTTAACCCGTGAGGCAATAGACCTTGCTGGCGGACTTAATGATATTATCAAAGAAGGCGATGTCGTTGTGCTTAAACCTAATTTGGTAACTTCCATTTGGAATTGGGGTTCGTCGGGAGGTCGCATGGCGGAGTTTGTAAACGGTGTCTGCACCGACAGGCGCGTGGTTCAGGCTGTAGCCCAAATTGTAAGGGAAATTATCGGACCATATAATCCTGCAACAGGCAGAGGAAAAATTATTGTCATTGAAGGTTCGGCAGTAGGTTCTACAACAGTACATTTTAATAATTTGGGTTACACAAGGGCAAATCTTGTTCATGTTGATGAAATTATCGCGCTGGAAAATGAAGGTCGTTATGTAAGAGCAGGAGACCCTTCGGGCTCGATGGCTTTTGTAACTCAAGTTAGATTAGATAATTTTGTTTACAACAGAGCAACAGGAGCATCTCAATTTCTTAGATATTATCAAAATGACGGTGTTTACTGGGTAAACAAAAAAATGTACGAGGCAGATGCGCTTATCAGTATTCCTGTTGTAAAAAATCATTGGAATGCTGTTGTAACAGGCGGAATTAAAAATATAGGAATAGGAGCCGCTCCACCCAGTATTTATGGAATTGCTTCTAATAATATTGGAAGAAACAATATGGTAAACCATAGTTCACCTAATTTGCATTCATGGATTGCAGATTATTTTGCCTGTCTTCCTGCCGACTTTGTAGTAATGGACGGGTTGCAGGGGCTTCAAAACGGTCCGCTCCCAAGCGTGTCCAGCAACAATGCTTTAGCAGCTCACCAAAAAAATATGCGTTCTATTCTTGCATCAAAAGATGCGCTGGCTATAGATATTGTTTTATCAAATATATTGGGCTGGGATTATACTAGTGTACCTTATTTAACAATGTTAACTGAAAGAGGCACAGTTGGCCCAAAACCAAACGGAAGGGTAATTCAATTGCGAGGCAACCCTAAAGATATTGTTGTGCTTGGAAATAGAAAAGTTGACGATGTAAGAGGTGATTACAGAGGCTCCATGCAGGCAGGGAATACCGGTAGAACAATTTCTGCGGCAAACCAAACCAATCCTGCGGTAAGAATTAATTCTGCGCAATTTAGCGGAAATAATCTTAATTTAAATTTAACTCTTTCTTCCGGCGAAAACAACGCCGTCGTTAAGATTGATGTTTATATAAATGGCACTTATACAAATAGTTTCAATAATAATATGAATACCGTTTCTATTAACACAACAAATTTGGCAAGCGGATCGCATAACATAGAAGTAAGGGCATATACCAATTATATGTACTGTACAGCAGCAACAGTGACGGCTGTAAAATAAATGTTAACTTTAGAATGGATTATAGACGGAACCCCCGTACTTCTGTTGAATAGTTTAAAGACATTACTCAATCTTCTTCCGTATCTTGCCGGGGGAATATTGGTTGGCGAACTTTTAAAGTTTGCTTCGTGGACAAAATTAATTTATAAATGGATTAATAAATCGCCTGTGTTGTCGGTAATATATGCGTCAATAATCGGGATAATATCGCCGCTTTGCACTTACGGAACAGTGCCAATTGTAATTGAACTTTACAAAAGCAAGGTGCATATTGCGCCGCTCTTTGCGTTTTTAGCCGCTTCATCACTTATGAATCCTCAGCTTTTTATTTTGACAGCCGGAGGCATCAATTTAGAAATGGCTCTTGTCCGCACACTTGCCGTATTTGTTTTCAGTTTTGCGGCAGGGCTGCTTTGCTATTTAATTCCAAAAAAAGCCATCATTAAAAAAGCCGTGCAATGTTACGATAACGGCGGAGAGGAAATAGTAAATCGGGGAAAAAAAGAATTTATAGTTAAAGATTATTTTATTAATTGCGTAAAAAATCTAAAACATATTGGGCTTTATTTAATAATCGGTGTTTTATTAAGTTCGATTATAGAGCTGTATATTCCAAAAGATTTAATAGCCGCCGCTTTTCAGGCAGGAAAGGTGCAGTCCATACTTGCCGGCGCTTTGTTGGGCATTCCTCTTTCTCCATGCGGAGGCACGGCAATACCAATTGTCAGCGGCATGATAGACAATGGAATGGGAAAGGGAACGGCGCTTGCGTTTTTTATAGTAGGCCCCGCAACCCGCCCAGCTCCGCTTTTTGCAATGGGAGCACTGTTCACCGTCTTCTTTTTGGCGGCATACTGCCTGTTCCTCATTATTTCCGCGGTGTTAATGGGGCTGGTTTATGTGTAAGTGGAAAAAATAAATTGACAGTTTGTTTATTTTCTGCTATGCTTCTATTATGGAACAATATAAAGTATTAACCGCCAACAAGCTAAAAATCTTCGCAATTATTGTGATGTTTTTAGACCATTTTGCGACGGTGTTTTTTCCAAGCAACGCGATGATAACTTTGATCTTCAAGTTGTTTGGCAGAATGGCAGCTCCCATCTTTTGTTATTTTATCGCCGAAGGGTATCATCATACTTCTAATCTGCGAAAATATATTACCCGATTGCTTGTTTTTGCGGCAGTATCGCACATTCCGTATATTTTGGCTTTTTATCCTGATTATTTTGTTATTGGAATAAATTTTATTAAAGCAACAAGCGTAATTTTGCCGCTTTCAATGGGTCTAATAGCGTTAACCGCAATTAAAAGCGAAAAGATACATATAATTTTAAAATTTGTTATATTGGCGGTGTGCTGTGCCGTATCTTATACAGCCAACTGGAATTACATTGCGGTATTATGGGTTGTTGCCTTTGGTATATTCTATGGGAATTTTACGCGCCAAATATTTGCCTTTTGTGCGATTTGCGTTTTATATCTTTTAATTCAGCCGTTTAGGCAATACGGTATCTTTGATGAAACATTTCCGCAATGGCAGCAGCTTGGCATTTTCCTTACAATACCATTGCTTGCGATGTACAACGGCAGTCCTGGAAAAAAATCTTTGGCTATGAAGTGGCTTTTCTATATTTTTTACCCTGCTCATTTAATTTTACTATATGTATTAAAACAATTAGGATTATTACAGGTATGAAAAGATACGGCGGATTTTTATTTGTATTGATACTCTTGTTATTCTCTTTTGTAAACTGCAAACCAAGGGAAACAGCTTCGGGAGAGGTATTGCCAAAAGAATATATAGATTATATTGCTCAAGGCGGAACACTGGAACTTCCCATTTTTGGAGCAAGCGGATATACCGCACTGGATCTTGCATTGCATCAATCTCCGAGTGAAAATTCAGAGATAATTCTTACAATGAAGGCAGGGCAGGGTTTTACTATTATCGAAGAAGAAGGTGATTTTTGGTACATAGAAATTGGCAATATTAATGGATGGGTAAAGCATCATTTTTGCATGATCAATATAACCGATGTTATTCCTTCTATTGTTCATAACAATACAAATACATATTCTTCTTTGTTTAGAACATCAGGATATGATATTCCTAACATTACAGGAAAGGCGTTGTATAATTCAAAAGATTATAACGCCCGGCTTGGCAGAGAAGAATATATTGCTCCAATATTGTATGGAATGGCAAGAAGAATACATAAAGCACAGCAAACCGCTCTTGCCGACGGCAATACCCTGATTATTTACGAAGCGTTCAGGCCTGCTGAACCTCACGAATTATTGTTCGAAGAAATGACAATTTTAGCAGAAAACAATGATGATATTCGTGACGGCGTATCAAGCGGTACATTTAGAATGGATTTATTTTTGGCTCCGTCTCCGTATAATCATCAAAGAGGAACGGCAATTGATGTAAGCCTTGGAAAAATTATTCAACAGGAAACAAGAACCACAGGCGATTATAAATATATTTATATTACTCAATGTATGGAGTATCAAATGCAGACTCCCATACATGAGCTTAGTGTGGCATCGGCTGTTTTTAAAAGATGGGTAAACGCCCGTACATTTACAGGGTGGCTGTCAGGGGAATTTTCTGACAGTGCGACAGAAGCCACAAAAATTTTACAAAAATATTGCACCGATGCGGGGCTTACCCCATTAGCTACTGAGTGGTGGCATTTTAACGATCTTAATTGGTCGCCCCCATTGGTTGATGTTGGAATGACAGGCGAGTTTTTTATTGAAAAAACTTTTTCAAGACCGCCGATTAATTAATATTCGTGTAATCCCTTAGCCGTAGTACGCTCTGCAAACTTCCGCGGCGCTTGCGGCATCTGCAGTGTATGCATCCGCGCCAATTTCATCCGCAAAATTTTGAGTAACAGGAGCACCGCCCACCATAACTTTTACTTTACTGCGAACGCCTGCATTTTCCAGCGCATCAATAACTTCTTTTTGCGCGGTCATAGTCGTAGTTAAAAGTGCGGACAGGCACAGCACCTTTGCATCGCTTTCTTTTACCTTGTCAACAATAATCTGATTGTCGCAGTCTATTCCAAGATCGTCAACTTCGATACCCTTGCTCTCTATCATCATCTTTACAAGATTTTTGCCAATGTCATGCTGGTCACCCTTGACAGTACAAATAATTGCTTTTCCAACAGGGTTAACGCCGGCTTTTACAAGTGCGGGCTTTAACGCTTCTGTAGCCTTATTCATTGCACGGGCGGCAATAAGCATTTCCGGCACAAAAACCTCGTTCCGTTTAAACTTTCCGCCAATTATATTCATCCCTTCCATAAGAGCATCTTGCAAAATATCCGCAGGCTCCGCACCTGCATCCAACGCCCTCTGCACCGCAGGAACAATATCCCTAGCCTTTCCCTTCTGAAGAAGTTCCGATATTTCATTAAAAATTTCTGTAGTGTCCGCCATATTAGCTCCTTATAATGTTATGTTTATATTATAGTATATATTTGATAAAAAATCGAGGGATTTTAAGATAGGTATTTTTCCTATTGACATTTCTGTGGTTTTATGTTATATTATTATTAGATAGTAGCCCTGATGGTTGAACGGGGTTGGCAACCGCCGCCGATTGATTCGGGGTACAGCTGGGATTGCTTCCAGTACCTACAGGGCTCACTATTTTAGCTTTAGATACATCATTTCTGCTATTCATTGATGCAATGTTCTTAAATTTACCCTCGGTTAAATCCTTTATTCTCTTAAACATTGTTTTACTTCTTAACCCCTTGTTTTTACTTCCGCTAATAATATCTTCTACATAAATAATTGTACCTTCAGGCATTTTTCTTGCATAGTAAATAACATTTTGAGAATCTCTTGCAGCTCCAATCATAGCGTAGTTTGGACTGCTAACAACATCCAAGATATTTTCAAGTCAACATGACGGGATACCCATTTAACGCTGATTAGAGGGCCTGCGACCGCACGCCTGTATAATAAATTTCCACACCAACGGCGAACAAAGTAAGTCATTTTCACAGAGGAAGAACCACGCTTGAATTCTTCCCCTGTTAAGCGTTTTTAATAAATTTCAAAGTCAAAAATCTTTAGGGTGGAGTTGCCGTTTGCATTAGTACGGTCGATACAAAGATAGGCTATATTATTTTTATTAAATGCAACTCTTCCTCTTTCCGCCGTATCGCTTAACTGCCTTAAACCTCTAAAAGGTATATCTACATTTACAACATTATTATTTCTTGTCCTAAAGGATGTTCCGTATAAAATCTGTCCGATTTCATCAGAAGTAACAATTCTTATATTCCATCCGTCTAATCCGTCGCCTTGAACCTTGAACCTTATGCCGTTGGCATTTTTTAATCTTTGAATAATTTCAGCATCTTCCAAGTAAAAACGACCTGTTCCTCTTACGCCTTGGGCAAAATTTATTTCAAAAACTAATACATCTCTTTCCTGTCTTTGTATTGTTTCCCTGCCTATAGAGAAATTTGTGGTAATATTTCTCTCAGGTGTTATTTGTGTTTTCCAGTTAACAGGTAAACCTGCCGCTTCTGCCGCTGCTCTGAGTTCCGCTTGTCTTGCTGCCGCCGCCGCTCTAGCTTCTTCCTCCTGCCGTATAGCCGCCTGCCTGGCTTCTTCTTCCAATCTTCTAGCTTCTATCCGTCTTGCCTCTTCCTGTCTTCTTGCTTCTTCCATTTCTCTTAACTCGGCGGCAGTGGCTCTTGTCCAAATAGGACCGCGTTTAAGATAAGTTCCACCAGCTCTGTTTTGGTTTACATAGAAATTAGCAAAAGCTTCTCCAAAATTACTTCTTACAACACCAGCATCTATGTTTGCAGGAAGAGTAATATTAACCAAATTTTCAGAATAATTAAAAACACCATTCCCAAGTCCGCCTCTAGCCAAAGAAGCGGGTATAACTAAAGTTTCGATCGGATTGTTTAAAAAGGCTTCGTAGCCTACACTTGTAACGGTATTAGGGATTATTAATGACCGTATTTGATTACCCCAAAAAGCTGTATCCTCAATTGCTTGAATAGAGGCGGGTAGATTAAGTTCGGTAATTTGATTATGTGAAAAGACACCTCCTCCTATAGTTCTAAGACCGCTTCCAAAGGTTACTCTTCTTATAGAAGAAATAGAAAATGCATAACTTCCAATACTTGTTACTGAGTTGGGGATAACAATTTCGGTTAATCCTGTTCTAGCGAATGCACAGGCTCCTATAGTTCTTATACTATTTCCCAATGTAACTCTTGTAAGATTATCATTATGCGAAAAAGCTCCCCAAAGGTTATGATGATCTACTCGACCATCTTCAATTGTGATTACCGTATTAGGAATTACCACGCTTGTAAGACGCTTACCACTAAATGCCAGATCTCCAATAACCGTCACCCTAAGACCATGAAGAGTCGCAGGAATTACGACATCTCTCACACTGCCATTATACCTTGTAATGGTAATGGTATTATCGGGATTTTGTCTTACCTCAAAATCACTCTCGCTTTGCGCCCATAATGGGGCTGCCATTATTATCGCAATAATGGCAATTGTTAAAATTGTCTTTTTCATAAATGCTCCTTAATAATAAATTTATTTAAACCACAGAGGACACAGAGGAAGAAGAGATGTTTTCGAACAACAACTCTGTGTTCTCTGTGAACTCTGTGGTAAAAATTCTTGGTGAATTTGTGAGATAAAATTATCTACGACATTACATGGGGGGGGGGGGGGAAAATTTTGGGGGGGGGTTTTTTGCGTTTTTTTGCGAAATTTTTTTT
>Ga0099364_10003973_pt1 | contig 22573 bp, 18 predicted proteins | sample TergutTh196P3_FD_73070 | JGI IMG/M metagenome (GOLD analysis project Ga0099364, IMG submission 73070) | Microcerotermes parvus P3 segment gut microbial communities from Pointe-Noire, Republic of the Congo - Th196 P3 | ecosystem: Host-associated > Arthropoda: Insects > Digestive system > Gut ...
AATGTAATATTCGCCCGGACGGTCTAATTCCTCCAAAACATTCTCAAAGGCGACCCTTCCCTCGTCAAACAGGCCGTAAATCGGCATTGATTGCAGTTCGATAATCTGCTGTTCGGCGTCAATCGTTTTGACTAATTTCCGTTCGTTCTCATAATGAACGCCCAACATACCAAATACGATGATATCTTCGTGGCTTCTCCAGTTTTTCAGGCGCGGTTCGTCTATGCGGAACACAGGCGCTTTTCCATCCCATTCCTCGTATCCTTCGGTCGCTCCACGTCCACCTAATATTTCAGCCATACTTAGATACGAATTGTAAGGGTTTTCGGGAAAGATACCGGCTGACTTGTTCGGATAACGTGCCAGATAAAGCGCATCGTCATCCATATACACCTGCATCCGCCTTGGGAAATAATGATTCTCATAAAAATCAGGCGATTCATGCTCCCTCAAATCATCCTGTTTCCAGAAGTCCTTGCTGTAATCCAAGTCGTTAACGCTTAGTCCATTAGCAAACAGATTATAACACACCACTTTATCTCTGACATCGGGGGCTAAGCGAGCGCGTATAGCCGCATCCTGTACCTGTCCGAAGCGGCTGCCCTGTATGTACAACCCGCCGGTGAAAAGCGGCGTCTCGCCGGGATACGCCTTATAAACAATCGGCGAACCTGCCGTACCCGAATCTTCTTCGCGCAGGAAGGTTGTCTCTGTAACGGGATAAGTCCCTCCCCTGAAATAAACGATAACCCCGTCGGCAGGCAGTCCGGATGCAGCTTTTAACGCCCTTATTTTATTTCTTGCACCGGCAAGGGTGGCAAGGGGCGAATTTTCCGTACCGTTATTGGCATCGTTTCCATTGGGCGAAACATAGATGTAATGGCCGGCATTGTCTTCGGAAGCGTCATTTTCTACATATACATATTCAGTGTCTTTGACTTCGTTCCGAACCAAACTGTAGGAATAATCCGTCCGGCTATTGACATCATTGAAAATATCGATGCCGTTCTCCGGCACAACAGGATTGGCATCTTCCCCGTTCCCCCATACCACCGAGTTAGTCAGTTCGGGCTTTGAAACGACGTTATAAAAGCCGCCGCCCGAATTATGGCTAACCGTCAAATTGACGCCTACAGGAAACGAATAATAATTATACACGCCGCCGCCCTGTTTCGCCGTGTTATGGCTTATCACCATATTCGAAAAAACGGGAAATGAATGAAAACTATACACGCCGCCGCCATTTTCTGCTGTATTACCTCTTATAGTCACGTGATTAAATCTTGGCCTGGCGTGCATGATATAGATGCCGCCTCCCACATTCTGCCGGAACGCTTTCCCGTTGAAAAGAACGGTCTCATTGCCGTTGGCATTCCCGCCTTCAATGGCAAAGCCATCAAGGAGCGCCTCGCATCCGTCGGCAAAAATCAACACATGATATATGTTCGCGTTGCCGCTTAATACGGAGAGGTTATCGTACCCGCCGGGAGCATTGCCTCCGCCGGGAAACTGAGCGTCCCGGTCGCGTCCCAAATCCCGTTCGTCAAGGTTGGCTTCATGCCCTGCAAAACCGCCATACATGCTGATGTTCTTCGTAATGACAAAAGCGTTATTCCGATTGCCGGGCGAAGTCACATTCAAATTATTGAGCGACCTGTTCGGGGTATAAATGCCGGTAGCCACCCAAATCCGGTCATTATCCGTCGATTCGTTAATCATGGCCTGCAAATCGCCCGAAGCATTCGCCCATGAACTGCCGTTTCCCGTCGCGCCGACTTTCACATACCGAACAGTTGCAAAAACGACGGTAAAATTGAAAAAGGTCAACAGGAAGACCGTCAAACTAAAGTATAAAATTTTTTTCATATTCCCTTCAAGCTATAAATTGTAATAATTAGATTCATTTTCATCCGTTACATTAAAATCATAAATCGTACAAAAATAAGTAAAATCCCCAAAAGAATCAAATTTGGAAGCGTAAAAATGAAGCTACATTTGTAATAAATCAAAAAAATGAATACCTTTGCCTCTCGAAATTAATAAAATATAGGTCATGGTACATACGGTATATTTAAACAACGAATTTGATGTCGAAGAATTGCCAAAAGCAACAAGTCGTGAAAAGTTGAATTATAAAAACGGTTACGACAAAAATGCAGAGACAGGGAGATACATATCCAGCGGAGAATTTAGAAAACGAGCTATAGAAAAAGTAAATAAATTCTGCGACAAACATGGTATATCATTTATGATATTGACCTATCTAACAACGTATTTATCAACAAAATAATTAATAATTACCTGACTGTTTCTTAATCATAGACGTTAATGCTTATTTTGGCGATGCTCATGGAATAGACAGTCCTATTCCTTATCTGTAAAAAGGGAGCGTCGCTCCAGAAACCCGTACAATTTTTCTTTGTAACTGTCTGAAATCGGGATATATTCTTTGCCGAAAACGATTCGGCTACGCTCTATGACCTTGATCTTTTGCGGCTGTACGATATAGGAACGATGAACGCGGACAAATTTTTGAGGCGGAAGCAGTTCTTCCATTGCCTTCATACTCATCAGTGAAAGAATGGGATGCGTCTGCCCTTCCAAATAGATTTTCAGATAATCCTTCAATCCTTCGATATACAGGATTTGATTCAAATCAATCTGCATTAGTTTACGCTCGGTCTTGACGAAGATGCTTTCGGGTTCCGACTGACCGGATGCCACTTTGCCGGTCTGGCTATTATGATACATTTTGAGCCATTGCAGGGCTTTCTGTGCCGAATGAAGGAAGTCGGCATAACTTATCGGCTTCAGCAGGTAATCCAAAGCATTGACCTTGTAGCTGTCAAAAGCATATTGCTCGAAAGCAGTCGTAAAGATAATCCGCGTTTTTTCGGAAATCATGCGCGAAAATTCCATCCCGCTAAGTTCAGGCATCTGAATATCCAGAAAAAGCAAGTCGACCGGATGTTGATTCAAATCGGCTAATGCCGGGATGGCGCTGTTGTATTTCCCTTTGAGCGTCAGAAAGGGCGTTTTGTTCACATACGATTCCAACAGGCTGACAGCCAGCGGTTCATCATCGATGATAGCACAAATCAGGTTCATAGTTCGTCCGGTAGATTAATTTCTAAAAAACAGCTGTACGTTTCGTCTTTCTGACCAAAGGTCAGTTCGTAATTTCCGGGATATAGCAAATCCAACCGTTTTTTCAGATTGCTTAATCCGATACCTGAGCCGCTTTTATCCTGTTTATCTTTTGGGAAGTAGCTGTTCAGTATCAGACATTTGATCTGTTTACCGGTAGCGACTATATCGATATGAACAAACGAAGACCGGCTATTGCTGACGCCATGCTTAAAGGCATTTTCGACGGGCGAGATAAACAGCAATGGGGCAATCATCACATCCGGCTGCTCGATGCGTATCTCTGTCTTCAAATCGACATTTTCGGACATGCGTATGCGCATCAATTCCACGTAGGTACGGACAAAATCAATATCTTTTCCTAAAGGCGCTAACGCTTGGGCGCTGTCATATAGCATATAGCGCAACAGTCGGCTCAACTCGTGTATCGCTTCCTGCGCCTGCTCGCCATTGATGGCAATCAGACTGTAAATATTGTTCAGCGTATTAAACAGAAAATGCGGGTTCAGCTGATTTTTCAGGTTTTGCAGTTCTGCTTCAGAGCGTTGTTTTTCCAATTCTTTGCGCTCGGTATCCATCTGATACCAGCTGCTTGTTGCCTTCAACGCGACGCTCAAACCGACAAGAAAGATATGCTTGATGCCGTCAAAGAGAATAATGGTGTGAAAAGGCGCCCGACGTATGCGTCCAGGTGGAATGAAGTCCGGCGGCGGGATCAGGTTTAAAAGCAAGTGCGTCAGTGAAATGACAATCGCAAAAAGGAGTAGATTGCTCAACAGATAGCGCCATAGTTGTCGGGTAAACAAATACCGTTTCACTAAATAGCTGTAATTCAGATAGAAAATAGCTAATGCGCCGACCAGCATGATTGAGAAGTTCAGGTAATCATGCAGACTAACCGTTCCTGCATCCCTCCCTCTGAACAGAAAGGGAAAAATGAACAGTACAATCCAGACGATAGCATGGATAAGCCATCCTAACCGTTTAGATTGGCTTGCCCAGTTGTTGATAGATAGATTCGTTTTCATCCGTTATATTTTAAATAGCTTTATATACCAAGCTCGGTCATAATATGAGATAATAATTTGTTAGTATCAAATAAAATATTTACCTTTGCAGCAAAAATATAAAACGATGTTGCAAATAATCATTAGAGAAGAAGATAAAGCGGTTTTTGCCCGTGAGCGATACGAACATATTCACCCGCGCGTATGCCAGCGAATGGATGCTCTACATTTGAAGGCAAAAGGCCTTGATAACAGTCAGATATGCAATCTATTGGACATCTGTAACAATACGCTTTTAGGGTTTTACAGAATGTATATTGCAGGTGGAGTGGATGAACTGAGAAAAATAAAATTCAATCGCCCGAAAAGCCGGTTGATTGAACACAAAGACAGTTTGGAAAAATACTTTACTGAAAATCCACCGGCTTCCATTTCGGAAGCTGCAGCAAAAATCAAAACACTGACAGGCATGGAGCGCAAAGAAACACAGGTTCGCAAATTCCTGAAATCCATTGGTTTTCGCTGTTTACAGGTTGGGGTTGTGCCGGCAAAAGCGTTGACAGAGGAAAAAAAAACGAACAGAAGGAATATCTGGACAAAAAACTTCAGCCTCGATTAGAGGAAGCCAAAGAAGGAAAACGTGCCGTTTATTTTGCCGATGCCGCTCATTTTGTTCATGGTGCCTTCATCGCTCGTGTTTGGTGCATTGTCAGAATGTTTATACCAACTCCTTCAGGAAGAAACAGATACAATGTTTTGGGAGCGTTAAATGCAATAACTCACAATATCATATCGGTATGTAATACTACTTATATCAATCATTTATCCGTAATTGAACTTCTTGAGAAGATTCGAGAGATTCATAAAGACAGTATTATTCCCGTAAGTGTTTTCCTGGACAACGCAAAATATCAGGTGTGTAAAGCAGTTAAGGACAGGGCTGCCATTCTGAATATAGAACTAATGTTTTTACCCTCATACAGTCCAAATCTGAATTTGATAGAACGTCTTTGGAAGTGGATGAAAAAAGATTGTTTGAATTGCAGGTATTATTGCAAGTTTTGTGAATTTAAAACTGCTATAGACTATTCATTGAATAAGATTTTGAATGGACAAGCTAAAAATGAATTAGATTCTCTTTTATCTCTAAAGTTCCAAGCGTTCAATAACTCAATTTATTACCGAGCATAGTATAATTATAATGCGTACAAAAATAAGTAAAATCCACAAAAGAATCAAATTTGGAGGGTGCATTTGGCTATGGCCGCTCTTCGATTCGCATGGCGCAGGTATGCGTCCCAGATATGGATGCATACCTACGGCATGCAAAGAAAGGATAACCATTATGTTTCTACCAAGCGATGCATCCCTAATGGGATGCAATCCCCCATTCCCCATTGCTCATCCCCCATAGTTCATCCCCCATAATTCATCCCCCATAATTCATCCCCCATAGTTCATCCCCCATAATTCATCCCCCATAATTCATTAATCATTGTTAATTGTTCATTGTTCATTGTTAATTCTGCATTCTGCATTCTCCATTCTCCATTGTTCATTGTTCATTCTCCATTGTTCATTGTTAATTGTTAATTGTTCATTGTTCATTGTTCATTCGTACCTTATCGCCTCTATCGGATCTAATTGCGCCGCTTTCTTTGCCGGATACCAGCCGAAGAAGATACCGGTAATCGTGCATACGGCGAATGATAAAAAGACTGTCCATGCCTGGATACTGACAGGGAACTTCACTATGGCATTGATAGCCCAGGCTGCCCCGATGCCAAACAAAACGCCGATAGCGCCGCCCGTGATGCTTATCAGGATGGATTCGATAAGGAATTGCGATAGAATATCCATGCCTCTGGCGCCGATGCTCATGCGCAAACCTATTTCGCGGGTGCGCTCCGTGACCGATACGTACATGATATTCATAATCCCAATCCCGCCCACTAACAATGAAATACCTGCCACAGAGGCAAGAAGCGCTGTCAACAGATCGGTTGTAGTCGTCATCATCGTACTTAACTCTTCCATCGAGCGGATGTTAAAATCGTCGGCATCTCCGGGTTTAAGTTTGTGATTCTGACGTAAAATCTCCGTTATTTCTTCCACCGCCTGCTCCGTATATTCTTCTTTGAGCGCAGAAGCATTGATGCTCTGTATGTGCGTAATGGCCAAAACTCTTTTTTGGATCGTCGTATAAGGCGCCAGGATCACATCATCCTGGTCCATCCCCATGCTGTTGTATCCTTTACTTTTCAGCGTTCCAATAATCCGAAACGGGATTTTTTGAAATCGGATGATCTTTCCAATCGGATTTTCACCGGCGGGAAAAAGTTCGTCTACAACCGTTTTACCTACTACACATACCTTAGCCGCCGACTGTATGTCCTGTTCGGAGAACATATCGCCATCGTCGATACTGAAATGGCGAATCTCCAAATAGTCCGGATTGACCCCGTAAATCGTTCCCGGTTTATTTTCGGCGCCATAAACGATCTGACCCGACGAATTGACAACCGGCGATACCGCTTTCAGGTATCGTGTTTCTTTTAAAACACTTTCATAATCAGTCAGTTTCAGTGTTTCCATAGAAGAACTGCTGAGTCTTACGCCGCCTCTCATATTTCCTCCGGGTTGAATCATAATCAGATTCGACCCCATTTCGCTGATTTGCGATTGGATACTCTTTTTCGACCCCTGCCCGATGGCAAGCATCGTTATCACAGAAGCCACGCCAATGATAATCCCTAACATCGTCAGGAACCCGCGCATTTTATTATTGGCCAATGCTTTAAGCGCAATTTTTAATAAATTAACTATATTCATACTAAAATCAATTACGAATTACGAATTACGAATTACGGAAACAATTACGAATTACGAATTACGAATTATCGGTTTATTAACTACTCACTAAACTCTAATAACTACTCCCTACTCCCTACTCACTACTCACTACTCACTACTCACTAACCGGCAATTTCGCCAACGCATCAGCTGCTACCGCGATATGAGCGTTTGTTGTATCGCTTATCACTCGTCCGTCTTTCAGCAGGATATTGCGTCCGCTGAAAGTGGCTATTTCGGGGTTGTGGGTTACGAAGATGATGGTTCTTCCTTGGGCGTGTAAGCGTTGAAAGAGGACTAAAATCTCAAAACTGGTGCGGCTGTCTAAATTGCCTGTCGCCTCATCGGCAAGAATCACAGCCGGGTCGTTTACTAAAGCGCGTGCGATGGCTACCCGTTGCATTTGTCCGCCCGACATCTGATTGCTTTTGTGATTCAACCGGTCGCCTAATCCGACGGCTTTGAGCGCTTCGATGGCTTTTCCCCTGCGTTTCGATGCGCTGTAAGAAGGATTGTACAGCAAGGGCAATTCAACGTTTTCTACTGCTGTTGTCTTAGGCAACAGGTTGTAACTTTGGAACACAAAACCTATTTTCCGGTTACGTAATATAGCTCGCGCATTTTTGCCCATCGAGCGAACCGGCGTTTTGTCTAAGTAATATTCGCCGCGTGTAGGGGTATCTAAGCAACCTAAAGTGTTCAATAGGGTACTTTTCCCGGAGCCTGAACTGCCCATGATGGTCACAAATTCTCCTTCATAGATGGTAAACGACACATCCCGCAAGGCATGAACGGTCTCTTCGCCGACTTTGAAGTCGCGCGTTAAATGCTCAAGTCGAATAATTTCATTCATTTCTTTTCTTTTTTTTATTCTTTTTTTTTAGACGTAGAGCGCTACGTCTCTACGGTCGTCTTTGGGATGGGGGGCCGGGCATAAACGGGCTGCGCTCTATCTGGGTCATGTTTTGAGGTACGGATGTATCTGTTGTCAAATCCAAAACAATTTCTTCATTATCGGAAAGACCTTCAATCACTTCCGTGACATTCATACTCGTCGTACCTACCGTAATTAATCTGGGTATCAGGGTATTATCTTCTCTTTGCCATACCGTTTTTTTCCCCGGCGGAACTTCGCCTGCCACATCTGTAATCGATATATTCATCCCGCGCAAGACTTCTTCATCCGGGACGAAACGCAATGCTTTACTCGGAACGGTCAACACATTATTACGTTCGAGGGTATAGACGGTTACGCTGGCCGTCAAGCCTGGTTTCAGTTTCAGATCGGGATTGTGAGCGCTGATGACTACTTCATACGTGACCACATTGGAAGTAACTTTCGCTTCAAGCCTGACTTGCGTCACTTTTCCCTCAAAGACATCATTCGGATAGGCGTCGACGGTAAATTTCACATTTTGTCCTTCTTCTACCTGGCCGATATCGGCTTCGTCAACATTGGCAATGACCCTCATTTGGGTTAAATCGTTTGCAATGGTAAACAGTGTGGGCGTGCTGAAACCGGCTGCTACCGTCTGCCCTTCTTCGACAGCCCGGTTGATGACTACGCCGTCGATCGGACTGGCAATAGTGGCGTATTCCAGATTCCGACTAACCTTTGTCATACCTGCGCGCGTGTTGTCATAGCTGTTTTTAGCCCTTTCATAGTTATACGTAGCCGTTTCAAAGTCGGTATCACTGATTAACTCCTTTTCGTGCAGCGCTTTGCTACGCGCATAATTTTTTTGCTGATACTCAAATTCAGTCTTACTGCTTGCCAATTCGGCTTCTTTTGAGACTAAGTCAGCTTCCAAGTTGACCTTGTCCATTACGGCGATGACCTGCCCTTTGGTTACCTCGCTGTTGAAATCGACATAAATCTTGTCGATAATACCGGACACCTGCGTCCCCACATCTACCTTTGTGACCGGTTCGACCGTACCGGTTGCCGTTACGGAATTTGAAATCGAATGACGGCTAACTTTAGCTGTCACCAATTGCATATTCCCATTCGATGATTTTCTCGTAAAGAAAATGATCCCACCAAGAAGGAGGGCTACAATAGCCACTCCGATAATTGCTTTCTTCTTTTTATTCATAATATCAATATTAAATTCCTAAAGAATGATAAACCTCTAATAACTACTCACTACTCACTACTCACTACTCCCTACCCCCTGATAAATCTTCAGCAACTGTATATTCATCACCGCCATATATTTCGACTGCAACATTTCCTGCCGGGCATTCAGCAGGTTGTTTTTAGCCGTCAGCAGCTCCAGCGTATTCTTCATCCCTAAGAAAAATTGCTGTTCGATCAGGTTATTCGTTTCTTCGGTATATTTCACCTGTTCGACCGCCGCCAAATACTGGTTTTGCGATGACGTCGCATCCAAATAAAGCCCTTCGACCGTCCGCAGCAATTGTTTTTGGGTATTAATCAAATCCAATTCGCTCGTGATCGAAGCATATCTGGCTTTATTGACGGCTGTTTTATTTTGACGGTTGCTGTAAATCGGGATGCTCAGCGAGAGGCGAAGGCTCTCATTCATCCGGTTCCACATTTGCGTCCCAAAGCCGGAACCGACCCCCGAAGCATGACCCATACCGATATCGGCGCCAATAGATAGCGAAGGAAGATAGCCGGCCTGCGCTTTCTTGATCTCCAATCCGGCAATATCCATGTTCAAAGCGCTGCTTTTCACTTCGGGCATCACCGATAAGGATGTCTGATAAATAGTCTGTTTGTCGGCCAACGGCGCCATAATCATGTCTAACGTCAGTTCCGGCGCCTGGACAGCCATCTCTTCCGTTATCTCTAATTCGAGTAACTGCTTGAGTTGCAGCTTGTAATTATCCAAACTTGTCTGCGAGACGACCAACCTGTACTTGTCCGAACTGTGCTGACTTTCCATCTGCGCCAGGTCGACTTTGGAGATCGAACCCTCTTTCAACAACTCATACGAGCGTTCGTATTGCATCTTGGAAATTTCGACCGTATTCTCATTGATACGAACCGATTCCATAGCATACAGAACCTGCATGTAGGCCTGAACAATCGCAATGCGAATATCGTTTTCACTCTGTTCGACGGCCAATTCGTTCACCGTTTGCCGCAGTTCGTTTTGCTTGATGCTATTCGAGCGACGACCGCCGTCGAATAGCGTCAAACCGGCGCTAAGACTGTAACTGCCGCTATAAGTATTATCGCCTGCCGAAGGATAATTGACAACCGACTGCGAAATACCGGCAGATAAGGAAGGAAACATCTGCGCTTTAGCCTGTTGCAGGTCTTCGTCGCCCGAGAGCAGGCTTACTTTGCTCTTTTTCACCTGAATATTATGTTCCAGCGCATAATTCAGGCAGTCCTCTAAAGTCCATGTACGGACACTCACCTGCGACTGTACGCCTAAGACAGCCGGTGAGATCATTAAAATTAAAAATAAAATTCGTTTCATTTGCCTGTCATATTAATTTTTCGGCAAAATTATTACGACCGGCAACCGTGTGCAAGTAAAATCGAAATAGAGCCATCGAATATAGACGAATGGGCGTTTTGTATCGACGGATGTTTTCGGATTACAAAAAAAAGGGCGTATGCGATACGCCCCTACGGAAAATGGGGCACAAATTTAAAATTCGATTGTGTGAGACGGCGGCATTACAAATGCCGCCGAACGAGGGCGCTTCCACATCACAAATATTGGTGATGTCCGGGCGCTTTGGCATCACCAAAATTGGTGATGTCCGCATCACAAAAATTGGTGATACAGGGTATTTTTTGCCGCCGTATCTTTGCCTCGTCATAAAGAAAGTGAAGGGCTATTAGTAGGGATTCCCGCCTGCGCGGGAATGACACATTCGATGGGACATGTTTTAACGATTTATTTATACATTTTAAAATCAAAAAAATGAACAGAAAGAAATTGGATTTCAGTAAGGTGGTTTTGATGGCGGCGATGGCGCTGTTGACGGTCGCAGGCGCTTATGCGCATTTGAATGAGAGTGGGGAGATCAGCCTCACGGTAAACGGAACGGTAACCGCCAGGGCGGGCGCGTTCGGCGGCATTTGTAATGCCGCCGTCTTATACAATCGAATTTTAAATTCGACTAAAATAAAGAGCGGCAATACAATTGCCGCTCAACAAAGCAATGCAATTGCCGCTCAACCAAGCGGCTTAGCGACCGACATCACATCCGGCGCAGGCATCACAGATTTATTTTTTAAACAGCATTTATTTATTAATTTTCTAAATATTTAAGACAATGAAAAATCTTTTTACGTATTTCAAAAGAGCAGCGATGACGATAACATTCGCTGCAGTATCAGTAATGGCGATGGCGCAAGTAACCTACGTCATCATTCCGGGTAGTACAAGCGGGATGTATACCGCAACGCTGGGCGGGAGCAATGTAACCGGTGGGATAAACACGTACTTGACCTCTGCTTTGAACGCCATCAGACAAAGCGCCGGCAACCAACCCATCACCATCCAATTCGCAACCAGCGGTAATTTGAACATCGGAGGTAATACCTTTACTTTTGCATCCGGTTTATCGCCCGCGTGGGGCGCAATTACCCTGACGGGTGGAATCGTGTGCACAAACTCAAGCGGAACGATGTCAGTGAACGGCGTAAACGTCACAAGCCGCGCGAATATTCAGAATACCGGAGGTGGATGCGCCATAGATAACCAGGGCGCAGGAACGTTCACTATCAACGGCGGGACGATTTCTGCAACCGATACATGGGGCGCGGTTCGACACTCTGGCAGCGGTACGTTCAACATCAGCGGCGGCACTGTGAACGGAAACGCACGCACGGCTGTTTATATCGATGGCACAGGTAAAGTCGTCATTTCGGGAAACGCTCTGGTTACGTCAGCCAACGCACAGACGACTTCTTATCAGGGAACGATTCATTTAAGCGGCTCCGGTACCGCCAACCTGCTCGAAATCACCGGCGGTACGATAACCAATACCGCTTCGGGCGGCAATACGATTTACACCGCCGGACAAAAGGTCAATTTCAACATCAGCGGTTCCTATGAGTTTGGCGGCGTGATGGCAGGCGCGGGCGGTCTGGAACTGACAGGCGGCGGCACCTTATTCTTAACCGGCGAAAACACCTATACCGGAGGAACGACCATCACCTCCTCGCACTTAGCTATCGGCAACTACGGCACAACGGGCAGCGTGGCAGGCAATATTACTAACAACGGCTCCCTCTATTTCATCCGCAGTAATGCATATACCTTTGCCGGAAATATTACGGGAGGCACTGTCAATAAATATTATGCAAGCACGACCGTCTTAACCGGTACCTGCACGTCCAATGTTCATGTTTTTGATGGCATCCTGCAGATTGGCAACGGCGGAACCACGGGCAGCGTGACGGGCAATATTACTTTTGAGAACAACAGCAACAACAAAGGCGTTGATTTTCGACACTCAAACGCCTATACCTACTCGAGGGTGATTTCAGGACCGGGGTGGGTTTCAAAATGGGGCAGCGGTACCCTTACCTTCGCCAATACGAATACCTATACCGGACCCACTGAAATCTTTGGCGGTACTTTTGTGTTGTCGTCCTCAGGAAGTATTCAGAATTCTTCGGGATTGAACATGGATGGCGGCAATTTTGAGATAGGATGGAACCAAACAATAAAAGCCTTTACCGGATCGACTGACCATGGAACAATCAATATCGGAGACTACAACTTACAGATTGGTACATCCGGCGGCAGCGACGGCAATGGAGCATTTTACGGTGCATTGGTTGGTACAGGCGCGATTACAAAGTACGGCAGCGGTACGTTTAGGATTTTTGGTTCCCCACCCCAAATTAATTTCCAACTCCATCAGGGCGCCGTTGATATGTATGGATGGGGGGGCAATTTTACTCAATATGATGGCACCATTACCGTGAACAGAAATGTGGTGATTGGCGGAAATTTATCCTTGCAGGGGGGAACCATTGCAATGAATTTAACTTCGTCGCCTGCTGCACGAATCAATGTGACTGGGGCAGTGACGGCGGCGGGTACTACCACGATGAACATCTCTCCGGCGGTAACGCCCGCCAATCAGGTGTTGATACAGGCTGCTTCGGGGCTTGGCGACGCTTCGCGTTTTGCGCTGAACATGCCGGGCGGCGGGTCGGCATCGCTCAACGCCACAGGCACTCAATTGCTGCTTGCCTCGTCAGGGACGGCGCCCACTGTCACGAATCCGCAGGACGTAACGATATATGCGGGTCAGGGTGCAACCTTTACCGTTACCGCAAGCGGAACGCCCGCCCCGACGTATCAGTGGCAGTCGAGAGGTGGCAATAGCGGTGCGTGGAACGATATGTACGACGGCACGCCCAACGGTATCTTCTATTCGGGCACCAAAACGGCAACACTCACGCTATCGAACGTGCCGGCAGCAGGCTACAACGGCTCTCAATACCGATGCGTGGTAACGAATACGGCAGGCAGCGCCGAGTCGAACCCGGCCACGCTGACCGTGAACATCACCCCCTCTTTCAGCGGCCAGCCATCACCCGTCACGATTACAGAGCATCAGAACGCTACCTTTACCGTTGTAGCCGACGGCACCCCCGCACCGACCCTCCAATGGCAGGTATCGACCAACGGCGGCAGCACGTTTAGCAACATCACCAACGGCGGCATCTACTCCGACGCCACCACAGCGTCGCTCAAACTGACCGACGTACCGCTGTCGTGTAACGGCTATCAGTACCGGTGCACGGCGACCAACGGCGCAGGCGCCGCAGGCAACGCCAACTCCAACGCCGTCACGCTGACGGTGACCGAAGCCACCTCCGCTCCTACCGTCACCTCACCCGCTAACAGCGCCATAACATCAGGCGGCGGCACATCGTTTACCGTTACAGCCGGCGGCAACCCCGCACCGACCCTCCAATGGCAGGTATTGACTAACGGCAGCAGTACGTGGAGCGCCATCACTAACGACGGCGGCGGCATCTACTCCGGCTACACCACGGCAACGCTCTCGCTGACGAACGTCCCGGTAACGTTCAACGGCTATCAGTACCGGTGTGTGGCGACCAGCACCGCAGGCAACGCCACCTCCACCGCCGCCACACTGACCGTGACCGCAGCCGCCACCGCTCCTACAATCACCTCACCCGCTAACAGCGCCATAACATCAGGCGGCGGCTCATCGTTTACCGTTACAGTCGGCGGCAACCCCACACCGACCCTCCAATGGCAGGTATTGACCAACGGCGGCAGTACGTGGAACGACATCACCAACGACGGCGGCGGCATCTACTCCGGCTACAACACAGCAACGCTCTCGCTGGCGAACGTCCCGGCATCGTTCAACGGCTATCAGTACCGGTGCAGGGCGACCAACACGGCAGGCTACGCCACCTCGACCGCCGCCACACTAACGGTGACCGAAGCCATTGTTTATGTAACCCAAATCACCGGCGTCCCGACGGAAGCAACGGCAGGGATACCGCTGACACTGACGGCTACCGTCGCACCCGCCAACGCCACTAATCAGGCTATCGTCTGGAGCGTCAGCAATGCCCGAACGACCGGCGCCACCATCAGCGGCACGACCTTCACAGCCACCGCCGCCGGACAGGCAACGGTGACAGCCACCATCGCCGGCGGCTCCTCAGGCGGTAACTTCACCCAGACATTCGAGATAACCGTCAGTCCGCCCACAGCCAACGAAGCGCTCAACGCCGCGGCCGCCCCGCTCCGCGTATGGACGCTCAACGGCCTGCTCCACATCACCGGCCTGACCCCCGGCGAACCGCTATCCATCTACAGCATGACCGGCATCTTAGTCTATCACACCATCGCCTCCGCCTCCGAAGCCGACATACGGCTCCCAGCGCCAGGCATCTACATTGTGATATCAGGCGAAAGACAAATAAAAGTTTTCAAATAAAAAAGGGAGATGTTTAAATAATAAAGGGGGCTTGAAGCCCCCTTTATTATTTTTATGTCACGGGGACGGAGAAACTGACATAAGTCCTACGATTTAGGAAGTTGATCTAATACTTTCAACACCTGCTCTTTTGAAAGTTCGGTCAGGTACATTATTTCTTTAACCGACGTACCATTTTGAAGTAATTTTGAGGCAAATTTCAGGCTTCCTTCCATTCTTCCTTCCATTCTTCCTTCCATTCTTCCTTCCATTCTTGCAAAATTTGCAATGTCGCGGACATAATAATTGTTCTCCAGACTTTTTTGATACGTTTCCATTTCTTCGGGTGTTAAATGTTTTTTCTACCAATATTTAATCCCTAACGGGATTTTGCCCTTTATCTGCTTTGGACGTTTCTTCAATTCAAAGGTGTTCTTCAACAAAAACAGCCAGGTATCCATGTTGTTTTGCAGCTCGTCCACCTGTTTTTTGAACTTGGGCAATTCTATAAAAATGAGTTTTAACTTATCCGAAAACCGCTTTTGGGCCGTCTCACGATAAAGATAGACCCTTTCAATAATATCATTTTCAGCGCTCTCTTCCTTGAACGTGTTAAAGTTAAGGATGGATACTACATAAACCGTTTTCAATTTATAGTTCCATCTTTTCTTACGGGGAGCCTGCTTGCGGATTACCTGCGAAGCATAAAATAGTACCCTGTCCCTGAACCAGGTTTGCTCTCCCAACTGCATCTCCACAATGATAAATTCATCCTTCTCGTTCTTGCATAACAAATCAAAATTGGTCGCCCGTTCTTCCTTGTACTCACCGATCCCTTCGGTTGGCAGGTAGGTGACATCTTGAATATCCGTACCGATGACATCATTGAGGAAATTGATTAGCAACTCCTTATTCAAAAATAACTTCTTGAATCCAAAGTCAGTCAACGGATGAATATACTTCGACTTAATTGCATTGTCCTCTGTTTTCTCTTTTTCTTTTTCCATAATACAAGCCTTTGAATCTGCAAATGTAAAACATTTTCTACTTAATACCTAATTTTTAACGATTTTTCTTGATGTCAGAGGGACGGAGATATTGACATAACTTGCGTGCGTCCTACGTTTCTACGTTAGGCGTAGCGAAGGACGCTACGCCTTCTTGCACGCCTTTGTTCGGCATAACGTCTTCGCTATACCTTTCTTTTTTTGCTATTTGCATGAATTTTCAAGCGGGATAAGCATATTATAGTGAATGTTTTTTTATTTCACACCGAGAACCAAAACCGGCTTCCTTTCCCTTCGTGGCTTTCTATGTGGAGTACGCTGTCGTGCATATTGAGCATCTCTTTGCAGACGATCAACCCTAACCCGCTACCTTCCTCGCCAACCGTCCCACGGTGGGTTTGAGGTTTGTCTAACCGGAAAAGGTTTTCAATCTGCTCCGGTGTCATGCCTGTGCCGGTGTCGGAAACAGAAACGGTGTAGTTTAAAGAATTGAGAATTGAGAATTGAGAATTGAGAATTGCGGTATCGGATGAATCAGGGGTAATTGAGAGCGTCACCGCACCGCCTTGGGCGGTGAATTTGACGGCATTCGTCAGCAGGTTGCGGACGACGGTGACTAACATATTGCTGTCGCCGGTAACAAGTACGTCGTCGGGCATTTGGCAATCAAGGGTGATACCCTTTTGTTCTGCCAATTTACGAACTAATGAGATGTCGGTACGCAGACGGGCAGCGAAGTCGAAAGCGACGGGCGTACAGGTCATGCGTCCGGTTTGCAGGCGCGCCCAATTAAGCAGGCTGTTCAGCAGTTCGACCTGTCCTTCGGCTGCGTGCAGCAGTTCATTGCTAAAATCAGACAGCATATCGGCGTCCCACCGTCGGACATTGTTGACGAGCAGACGGAGGTTGTCGTGCAGCGCCGATGCGGGATTTTTCAGGTCATGCGAGATGATATTGAAAAACTTGTCTTTCGTCGTGTTCATTTCCGAAAGGACATCGTTACGCTCTGTCAGGGCATCGTTACGCTCCGTCAGGGCAAGGTTTCTACGGTTGCGCAGGCGAAGCATGTACCATAACAGCGCTAAGATAACAACGCAAATCGCTACGCCGCCAGCCAACAATAAACGCTGCCTGTTTTGCTGGGCGATAACGCTCTTTTGCTTTTCGATTTCGCGTTCTTTCTTTTCGGTCTCATATTTTGTTTCCATTTCGGTGAGCCTGCTGCTCCATTCCTCGTTAAAAACCACTTTGGTAGAGTTATCAAATTCATTCAGATACTTAACCGTTTCATCCGGCGTTCCGGCATAAGCAGAAAGCAATGTTAGATGAAAATGGATAAGATTCATCTCTCTCTTCGCTGTTGTATCGGCTATCGCATACGCCTGAATAACACTTTCCAACCCTTGTTTATAGTCTTTCTTCGTATAATAAAAAAAGCATTTCGCCATGAGCGCTTCTCTACGGGTAGATGGGTTGTCTGTTGTTTCAGCCAATTCGAGCAATTCATTCAAATCCCGCTCTGCCTCGTCAAACCTGTTTAAAGAAGCGTAAGCGTTGCCTCTTCCTTTCAAAGCGTAGCATATTAAACGAACATCATTAATCCTGCGGAATATTTCCAACGACTTGCTCCTGTATTCAATCGCTTTCTCAAATTCAAATATCTGAAAATAAAAATTGCCTATATTCGTATAGCAAAGACCTCTATCTCGCTCTACAATCTCATTGCTCTCAAGCGCTTCGTAGGCGCTCAAAGCCTGCGAATAGTAATCAATCGCTAAATCAAGCATCGCCATATCGGCGTATAATTCGCCTATGGCTTGTATCGTATTCGCTTTCTCGTATGGCCGGTTGTTCTCGGTGTAATAATCCAAACACTCATGCAAGATTTTCAACGACTCATCCAATTTGAATAAAGAAGCCAAACTTCTGGCAATATTCAATTTAGTCATGACAATAAGCCTGTCTATTTTCAATTCCTCATAGATCTCTAACGCCTTATACCGGTAAAAAAGCGCGCTGTCATGCCTGTTTTCATAAAAGCAACCGGAAGCCAAACAGTAATAGGCATGACCCTCGCTTTTTCTGTCTTTCGTTTGCAGCGCGAAACGAAGCAAATCATGCGCATATTGGGCTGATAACGCTTTATTAAAAGGCGAATAATATAAGGAAAGGTCAAATAAAGCGTTTTTCCTTTCCATCTCCGTCCCCGCCGTCAATACCCACTCTAACGAATCGATGCGCGAAGCAAAGACCGTATCCCTTGTTACAACTTTTACATCCTGAGGCGCTTGAGGGTCGCGGGGCGAAGTGCAGGCGGCCATTAGAAGCGCTAAAAACCATATCTTTTTCATATTACAGCATTATTTTAGATCAAGGTACTTTGCCATGAAGCATACCTTTTATTTTTAACGCGGCAAATATACGGAATAGTTTTTAATTGGCAAAACATCGTTTTGTATGAGACAAAATGTCAGTCCGAAATGTTAAAATGAACTGAATACCCTGTATAGATGGTTAATCCGGGTTAATTCTCTCCGTCCGGCGTTAAAAGTACAAAAAAAAGACCCCTGACAACGAATAATTGTCCGATATTTGAGTTAGATTTGCAGACGAAGAGTGTTAAATTTAAGAATATAATTAAATAATGAGGTTATGAATAAATTTTGGAAAAATGTACTGAACATGCTATTAATCATAGCAATCAGTGGAGGAGTAGCAGCCGGCATCACAGCTTATGTTTTGATGAATAAGGGAATGATTTCTTCCGGAGCGAATCAACGGGAGAACGTTTTCGACCAACCGGTACAATTGACGGCTTTCGGCAAGGTGGCAGCCGAAAATAACGATTTTACGTATGCCGCCGAAAAAACGGTCAATGCGGTAGTGCATGTCAAAGTGATGACAACTGTGTCAGGCAGACGTTATATCGACCCGTTAGAGTATTACTTCGGGTACAGAGACAGAGACCGACAAAGACAAAGAGAACAGCAACCGGTTATCGGCTCGGGTTCGGGCGTCATCATTTCGACCGACGGATATATCATCACGAACAACCATGTAGTCGCCGAAGCAGACAGTATCAATGTCACGCTCAACGATAAGCGGTCGTTCAACGCCAAGTTAATCGGTAAAGACCCCACTACCGATATTGCTTTGATAAAGATTGAAGCCGACAATTTGAATCCGATTTCGTTTGGGGATTCTGAAAAACTGAAAGTCGGCGAATGGGTATTGGCCGTTGGGAATCCTTTCAACCTGACTTCTACCGTCACAGCCGGTATCGTAAGCGCCAAAGGACGTTCTATTATTACAGGCGAAGAAGACGACAAAGACAAAGTCATGGCCTTTATTCAGACCGACGCAGCGGTTAACAGCGGAAACAGCGGCGGAGCGTTAGTCAATACGCAAGGCGAATTAGTCGGTATCAATACCGCTATCATTTCTCAATCCGGCATGTTCGCCGGCTATTCATTTGCAGTACCTATCAATATTGCAGGAAAAGTAGTGAGCGACCTCAAACAATATGGATCGTTTCAACGCGCTATGTTAGGCATAACAATGACCGATCCCCAAAGCGCCAAAAGTTCAGATGATAAAATCAAAGAATTGAATGGCGCTTACGTCGTCGATTTCGCGATGCGCAGCTCCGCTAAAGAAGCAGGCATAGAAAAAGGAGACGTCATAACGCATGTAAATGAAACGCCAGTAACGTCTCCGACGGAGCTACAGGAACAAATAACGAAATATCAGCTGGGCGACAAAGTGAAAATTAAATTAGACCGCTACGGTACGAAAAAAGAAATTACCGTCGAATTGCGGAACGCCCAGGGGAATACCGAAATTACGAAAAGCGGCGACAGCGCCAAAACGCTCGGCGCAGCCTTCAAATCGTTAAGCGACAACCAAAAAAGAGAATACGGCGTCAGCTATGGTATTCAAGTCGATAACATCTCTAAAGGGAAAATTCAAGACTGCGGTATCCGCAAAGGTTTTATCATCATGTTAGTCAACGAACAGAAGATACAAACCCCTGAGGACTTCTTTAGCCTCGTCGATAAAATCCTGCAAGGCAGTACGGAAGAAAAAGGCCTGTTAATCAAAGGATTCTATCCAAATTCGGGGGCTACCAGACATTATGCAATCGACTTAATCGATTAAAAAAAAGCGGATTTAACAAATAATAAGGGTGCAAATTAGGATATTTGAAAAAAATGTCCTATATTTGCGCCCTTTTAATTTCAAATCAAGGGCGAATTGCTATGAGACAATTAAAGATAACAAAGTCCATCACCAACCGTGAGAGCGCTTCATTAGATAAGTATCTTCAGGAAATTGGGCGTGAAGATTTAATTACGGTTGAAGAGGAAGTAGAGCTGGCGCAGGCTATCAAAAAGGGCGATCGCCGCGCTTTAGAAAAATTGACGCGCGCCAATCTCCGGTTTGTCGTATCCGTCGCTAAACAGTATCAGAATCAGGGCTTAAGTCTGCCTGACCTGATCAACGAAGGCAATCTCGGCCTGATAAAAGCTGCCGAGAAATTTGACGAAACCAGAGGTTTTAAATTCATTTCTTATGCGGTCTGGTGGATTCGCCAGTCTATCCTGCAGGCATTGGCCGAACAGTCCCGTATCGTGCGCCTGCCGCTCAATCAGGTCGGTTCGCTTAATAAAATCAGCAAGGCTTTCTCCCGCTTCGAGCAGGAAAACGAGCGCAAACCGTCGCCGGAAGAATTGGCTGCCGAATTGGATATTCCGGTCGACAAGATTTCCGATACGCTGAAAGTTTCCGGTCGCCATATCTCGGTCGACGCCCCCTTTGTAGAAGGCGAAGACAACAGCCTCTTAGACGTCTTAATCAACGATGACGCCCCTATCGCCGACGGCGAACTAATGAACGAATCCCTCTCCAAAGAAATAAACAGGGCGCTTTCGACGCTGACTGAACGCGAAAGCGAAATCATCAAAATGTTTTTCGGCATCGGCTGCCAGGAAGTTACGTTAGAAGAAATAGGGGATAAATTCGGGCTGACACGCGAACGCGTCCGCCAAATTAAAGAGAAAGCTATTAGACGACTGCGTCAAGGGTCACGAAGCAAACTTCTGAAGACTTATTTAGGATAACAGATAAACGGGCGTATGCGATGCGCTTTGTACGGGCGCGATTAATCGCGCCCCATTTGTACGGGCGCGATAAATCGCGCCCCTACGTGTATTTGATCCAACGGGCTAATTCTTTGAAATTGATTTTTTTGCCGTACATCAATATGCCGATGCGGTAAATCTTGGATGATACCCAGACGAAAGCTATCGCCGAAGCAAACAACAGGGCTAATGAAAGCGCTATCTGCCAGAACGGGATATCGTAGGGTACACGCACCATCATGACGACCGGCGAGGTAAAAGGGATCATCGAACACCAGAAAGCTAACGGGCCATTGGGATTATTGACGCTGTAAATACCGGCATAGATGGCAAATATCAGTAAAATCATCATCGGCATCATGAACTGCTGCGAATCTTCGGGATTGTCGACGGCGGCGCCGACGGCGGCAAAAAGAGAAGCATAAGAGACATAACCGCCTATAAAAAACAGCACAAAACAGGCGATAATCTCTACAAAATTAAAGGAGCGTAACTTTGATAAAAAATCGATTGCAGCAGGCATTTCCGCCATTCGCATACCCGGCGACATAGCGGCCAAATCCGTCGGGCTAACGCCGCCACCAGCTCCAGCGCCGAAAAAGAGGCCGCCGATAGTCACAAAAATAAAGGTCAGGATACACCACATACAAACCTGGGTCAATCCCACTAATCCGATGCCGATAATCTTGCCCATCATCAGGTCGAAAGGACGCACGGATGAAACCATCAATTCTACGATCCGGTTGGTCTTCTCCTCCATCACGCCTTGCATCACCATCGCCCCGTACATCATGATAAACATATAAATAATAAATGTAAAAATCAACCCGATGACACTGCTCAGCTCTGACGATGAACTTGTAGCCGTACCGTCTTTCCCCCATTTAACGGTTTGAATATCAAGATTCACATAACTGCTGGCGATAATTTCGTCCAAATTGGGGATGTTGAACGAAGCGCGCTTCTCTTTCTCTAAATACTGACTGAGAGTGCGGCTGATTTCCCTTTTCAAATCCTGGGGGATTTGCGTTTCGGAATAGAGCGTCACGGCATGGGGATTTCGGAGCAAATCGTCCGTAATCTCCAGAAAGGCAAAAGCCCCCGGATGCTCGTCTTTTGTCTGATCAATAGCGGCATCCCCGTCTGTTCCGCTGAAACGGAAATGGTCGGTATGCTTAAATAAAGAGCCGTATTTGTCCGTTTTGTCTGTTATGACTACTTCATAGACCTGGTCGCTTTTGATCGTCGAAAGCCACAAAGGCACAAATATCAAAGCCGCAAACAATACCGGCGCCAGCAAAGTGATAACAATAAAAGACTTTTTTTGCACCCTCCGCAAATACTCCCGCTTAATAATAATTCCAATCTTCTTCATATAGTTTTCAGTTTTCAGTTTTCAGTTTTTCGTAGGGTCGTATCGCATACGCCCTGTTTTCCGTTTTCATTGTCAATTATCAATTATCAATTATCAATTGTCAATTATCAATTATCAATTAATACTCGACCC
>Ga0099364_10003974_pt1 | contig 22571 bp, 20 predicted proteins | sample TergutTh196P3_FD_73070 | JGI IMG/M metagenome (GOLD analysis project Ga0099364, IMG submission 73070) | Microcerotermes parvus P3 segment gut microbial communities from Pointe-Noire, Republic of the Congo - Th196 P3 | ecosystem: Host-associated > Arthropoda: Insects > Digestive system > Gut ...
TTAATTGTCGGCTTTGATACACCATACATGGCCCCGCCCTATCCTTATTTCCTTGATATACCAGGCTATCCTGATGTGTATGTCAAAAATTTTGACACAAAAAACCGGGAAGTTAACCTGGCTACCCTGCGCCTGATAGGGAAGCTGTGTCATGAATATGGAATGAAATTTATTTTTGCCACCTGGTGCCAACGGCCGGCGAAAAATAAAAATGAACAGACAGTTTTGGGACTTCCGGAAGAAGTTATAAGCTTCGCTGAATATTGTTACAAAGGGATAAAAGCACTTATCGGTGCTGTTCCTGAGATAGATACCGTTCAATTCCGGGTTAATCATGAGTCCGGAGTGGGTACCATGATTTCGGCAGAAGAGTTCTGGAACCGCTGCACCGACGCGGTAGCAGAAGTTGCCGCAGAAAGCGGGCGGGATCTTTCTCTGGATCTCCGGGCCAAGGGCATGACAGATAGCATGATAGACCACGCTTATTCCCAGGGGCTTCATGTACAGGTAGCCACCAAGTTCTGGTGCGAACACGCCGCCCTGCCCTATCACCTTTCCGTACTGCGCACAGAAGAACAGACCCAAATGGATAACCTGAATTTCTCCAGGCGTTATTCTTATGCGGATATGCTAAAAAAGCCCAGATACTACGATGTGGTTTTCCGCCTCTGGAATTATGGTTCTACCAACCTCTTTCTCTGGGGAGACGCGGATTATGCCAGGCGTTTTTCGCTTGCATGCGGCCTGTCAGATTCGATTGGTTTTCAGATAAATACACCCCTTTCGCTAAAGTACAACCACGAACCCTGGCACAAGGAAGCATGGCATCCCTTCGTAAAGCCGGAACTGCAAAGCGGTGAATGGGAAGATGAACGGTATTGGATGTGGTATACCACTTATGGCCGCATGGGTTACAACCCCGATACAGATCCTTCAATTTGGCTGGATGAGTTTACAAGGCGTTTTGGTTCCGCCGGCCCGGTAATGGAGAAGGCTCTGGCTCTGGCCAGTAAGGTAATACCCCTTGTCACAACAATTCACATGCCAGTTCACCCCTCAAATACATACTGGACAGAAATGAGTACAGGTTATCCCCTCTTCCTTAAAAACAATATTTACAAAATTAATGAGATGGAAGCCAGGGTTGCAGATGTAACTTATGGTTCCACAGAACCAAGTGATCAGGGCCTTTTTTACGGAGCTGATGAGTTCGCCGTAGATCTGCACGAGGGGAAATTTAAGGGGAAGTACACTCCATATCAAACAGCAGCCTGGCTTGAGGACATAGCCGCTTTAGCCGAAAAAAATATTGTGGAAGCTGAAAAACTGGTAAACAATAAGACCAATCCCGAATACCTGGCCTTTAAGGTTGACATTACCATGCTCTGCCATTTTGCCCGTTACCATGCGGAAAAACTTAAGGCCGCTGTTGCCTTGCAGTTATGGAAGCTTTCAGGTGATAATGGCCGTCTTTCCGATACAGCCTTGCTTATGGATAAAGCCATAGGCCACTGGGATGAGTTGGCTAAAATGGGTAAGGAAAACTATTACCATGACCTTATCTTTGGTTCCAGAGCTTCCATGACAAGACGCGGCACATGGGCCGATCTTAGCCCTGAACTAATTGCCGATAAGGCAAGTCTGGAAGAGCTAATGAAGGAAAAAGGGATTAACAAGGGGCATGAGCTTTCTGCCTGCTACTGTGGTGCAGAACTCCCCGTCGAACGCTGCCAGCTTGGCGGATCTTTGCCGGAATATGCCATATCCGGACAGGCACTCCCAATAGAGATCAGCGCTTCTGGTTTTGATCTGGAAGAAGCGTCTCCGCTGCTGCATTACCGTCATACAGACCAGACAGAGGGCTTTTTCCACACCCTTGACATGAAAAAACAGGGTTCAAAATGGATTGCCAGGATTCCGGCTTCCTATGTAACAGAAGAATGGGATATACTGGTTTATGTCACAGTCCAGGGGCCATCGTCTGCCTGTGTAATGTTCCCGGGAGTGTATCATCCGGAGTATCCCTTTCCCTACCATGTAATTACAGTAGTCTAAAGGATAAAGTCTGAGTGATTTCACATAACGTTAATTAAACAAAGCGCTCGTTACTTTTTGTTATTCTTTTGATTAAATTCATCCGCAAATAAACCATAATGAATTTCATTCCAATATTTTCCCTGATGGAATGTTGTACCTCTAATTACACCTTCTTTTATACAACCTAATTTTTTAAGCATTGTTTCTGATGCAACATTTCCTTCTATTACAAAACTTTGATATTTATTCAAACGTCTTTCATTAAAACAATAATCCAATAATATCATCATTGCCGAAGTTCCATATCCTTTTCCTCTATGTTCAATATTAATTTGCATTCCTATACCAAATGTACCATTTCTTTCATCAATGCTGTTTAAATTTATACTACCAACATTAATACCGTCCAATGTTTCTATTGTCAGTCTTATCCCTCCACCTTTATCAAAACCTGTTCCCCAATAATCCTTATAACGATTTTCTGCTAGAATTTCATTAAAAGGTAGTTCAATTAAACTATCAAGAAAAAACCTTGCTTCACTATCAAAAAGATTATAGTAACTATCTTCTAAGTCCTTTTCTTCAATAGGGCGAAGCCTTACAAGGTCATTTTTCCAATAATATTTTGAATAATCCGGTTCCCTCATAAACATTAACTCCTTCAATTATTTTTATAATATTTTGATAGTTTGTCAAGTATTTTGTCTATATTTTTTATACATTCAACGAGCATTACGCATAATACCATATAGGTCAACCTCCGCCCCAGTGGGAAGCAAGAAAAATAGAAATGACTTTCAAAACACCATAGGTCCTTTGTGCCTTAGCGCCTTTGTGCGAGGTTTATTTTTATACCTCCTAACGTTAAAAAAAGTTGACGATTGCCTTTAAATTTATTATTTTATAACCATACGGAGGAATACATGAATATAAAGGATTATTTTACAATATTTTTTATTAGTATACTTCTTATTGGTTGTACTTCTATTCCAGAAGCAAATTCTGACATCCAGACACTAATTATCGGGGAATTACAATTGGAAGCCAGCGGTTACTCTACTGCTAATGTACCAATAAATGGAATCAGTACTGTTGGCATAGATATGAAAATTCAAAATACATCTACCGGAAAAGATTATTTTTTACGTTCTACGACAGGAGGGGTATTTTTTTCTGTAAATGTCCCGCCGGGTATTTATAGAATTACTCGTCTTTATTATAAACGCGAAGCGGGAAATGCATGGAGAGAAGTTTGGTGGGATAGGCCATTGGGAACAAGTTCATTTGAAGTTGAATTTGGCAAAACAAACAATATGGGACAGTTACACTGGGTAAGTGTAAGCGGTATAAGCAGTACATTGCAACACAACGAAGGATATGAGCAAGTAAGTAACAATTTTATTCAAAATAATCCAAAGTCGAATTGGCTTGAGAAAGAATGGGTATCAACAAATATCGGATGGCGGCCTTCATTCACAGAGTGATTTATAACCATAAACCAAATAACACGTCCCCCTTTTCTACGTTAATGCCCATTATCAGGTTTAAGGCTATTTCCATGGTGTTTGAGTATTGTAAGAGGTTGCATATAATCATGGGTTTTGATTCAAGTTCTTTTAAGAAGATGTCGTTGTGTATGCCTTTTAAAATCATTGAAGAGGAGGCATTGCTTTTTGTGTTTAGTACTCCAATTATAAAAGAATTTCGTGCATCTTCTTTTAAACTGCGGGATTCTCTTATTGTAACACCGTCTTTTTTTAAAAGGTTACTGTCATCTCTGGTTAGTACGGAGTAACCCAGTTCTTGAAAATGTTCTTCAATAGCGTTTAACGTTTGCATTTTACTTAAAAATTGTACTTCGTTTTTTACAACGCCGTCTTTAATTCCGTCCATAATAAGAAGGGATGGCAGAAAATAATTTTTACATTTAGCACAGAACATCCGCGTATCCTGTCTTAGCTGAGCTTCCATGCCTTGTTTAAATGCAGAATCAAGTTTAGGCTTCATATAATAGTTTAGCAAATCATTGTAGGAATATATATGAGAACATTTGGGACATACTGAATAGTTTATAAATTGTATATTGATCCTTGGAATGGCAAAGCTTTTATGGCCTTCTTCTTTATTTTTCTGTTTTATCTGACTGAGCATCTGCTCGCCTTTATCGGAATTAAAGTAACTGGAAATACCTACATTTTCAGTTACAAATCCATAAGGTCTTTCACCTTTGATTGGCCGGTTTAAGATGTTTGAAAAATTATTATATGAAGTAAAGCGTGATTGGAAACGATAATGTGCATATTCAGGACGTTTGGCTATTATTCCAAGCATCTTTTCCTGCATTTTTATCCTTACAGACGATTCAACATCAGTTCCTTTTATCAGTTCCTTAAATTTTTCCCAATCGTCTGAACTAGGCCAATTTTCATGAAACCGTTTGCGAATGGCAATACGTTCACGGTTCAAGGCCTTGGAAATTTCATCCCGGGGCATTGATTTGATAATTTCTTTAATCACATCATCTTCTACTTGATAAAGATCAGTAAATGTGAATACTGCGCTACCCATATAATTAATAATGTATGAAAATATTAAAAAAAGTCAAGGTAGAAGATAAAAAGCGGCAAGTGATATTAGAAAATAGTCTGGAAACCTTGGCTTTTTTTTGGTATAATTGATATATGAATACACTTATAATAGGCGGAGCCGGTTATATAGGCAGTCATGTGACCCAGGATTTCCTGGATCGAGGGCATAAGGTTTGTGTTTTCGATAATCTTTCCAGCGGACTTAGGGAGAACCTTTTCCCGGAAGCAGAATACATTCACGGGTCTATAAAGAACTATCAGGCCCTTATTTCAGCGTGTAAAAGCTTAGGAAAGATAGATGCGGTTGTTCACCTTGCGGCTTCCAAGGCAGCCGGAGAATCCATGCTTGTACCGGAAAAGTATTCGGTTAACAATATTTCCGGGACCATAAATATTTTAAATGCCCTTTCAGAAACGGGTGTTAAATTCATCGTTTTTTCATCCAGTGCTGCGGTTTACGGTGAGCCGGAATACCTTCCCATAGACGAAAAACACCCCACAAATCCGGAAAATTACTATGGTTTTACCAAACTGGAAATTGAGCGTATCATGCATTGGTATGATAACTTAAAGGTATACGTTTTGCCAGCCTCCGCTATTTTAATGCCGCAGGTTACGATGTGAAAGGCCGCATAGCGGGATTGGAACAAAACCCCCTGAACTTGATTCCTATAGTCATGGAAGCGGCTATCGGTATGCGGGGAGAAATGCAAATTTACGGCGATGATTACGATACCCCGGATGGAACTTGTATAAGGGACTATATCCATGTAAGCGATCTGGCTTCCGGCCATGGAGCAGCTCTGGACTATATCAGTAAAAATGACAAGAGCATTACTATTAATTTGGGAACAGGTACCGGGACATCTGTAAAAGAAATAATCGAAGCGGCCCGCCGTATTACAGGGAAGCCGATTCCAGCTAAAGTAGCGGGTAGGAGACCTGGTGATCCCGCTCGTTTAACTGCATCTTCTCAATTGGCTCAAGAATTATTAGGCTGGAAGGCTCAGTATTCTGATGTGGATACTCTTATTAAAACGAGCTGGGATGCGTATAAAAAATCGGTCAAGGGAGAATAATCGTGAAGCAGGTTTTGGATTATATTGACACTTTGGAAGCTCTTATAATTGAGCTGCAAACAGAATTATGTAAACGGCCCGCTATCTCCCCTGATTCTGATGGAGAAGGAGAGCTTGATAAATGCGAATTCCTTGAAGCCTGGCTTAGAAATAAGGGAATTGAAAACCTTAAACGTTATGATGCACCGGATGCCCGGGCAAAGGGCGGAGTACGGCCCAACCTCATCGCTACGATCGAGGGGAAAGAGAAGGAAGGATATAATACCGAAAAAAGCTGCTTCTGGATTATGAGCCACATGGACGTGGTACCCCCTGGGGAGGCTTCTCTCTGGAAGACCGATCCCTGGACTGCGAGCCTAGACCAAAAGGACGGTAAAAAATGCATTATTGGCCGGGGAGTGGAAGACAATCAACAAGGCTTGATTTCTTCGGTACTGGCAGCTCTGGCTTTAATCAAGCAGGGTATTAAACCTTCTCGAACAGTGAAGCTGCTCTTTGTTTCAGATGAAGAAAATGGCAGTAATTACGGCGTGGGCTGGCTTATGAAGGAACATCCTGAACTATTCAATCCAAATGACAGCGCTTTGGTACCCGATAGCGGTGATAATGAGGGAGCATCCATTGAAGTGGCGGAGAAAAACGTTGCCTGGCTTCGTTTTGTAACTCATGGAATCCAGGCCCACGGTTCCCGTCCGGATCAGGGTTGCAATGCTCATTTAGCAGGAGCAGATTTTGCCGTTCAATTGTATTATGGTCTTACAAAAAAGTTTACTGCTAAGGATCCTCTTTTTGCTCCCGATTATTCAACTTTTCAGCTTACAAAAAAAGAGGCCAATATTCCCAATGTTAATACTATTCCTGCTGAGGATGTTTTTTATTATGACATGCGGATCCTTCCCTGTTATCCCATTGATACGGTGTTAAAAGAAGTTGATGTAATCAAGGCAGAAATCCAGAATAAGTACGGGGTTACGATTGAGTATTCCCTTGTTAATTCCATGGAATCCAAACCTACTTCTGCTGATGCACCTTTAGTCAAGCTTCTTGAAAAACAAATTGAAGCTGTCTACGGAGTCAAAGCAAAACCCGTGGGTATAGGCGGCGGAACTGTGGCAGCTTATCTGCGGAACAGCGGTATTGATTCAGTGGTTTGGTACCGTTCAAGTGACAGCGCACATCAGCCTAATGAATATGCTTTTTTGGACTATATTTTAGGAGATGCGAAAATCATGGCTCTGATGATGATGGAATAAAATGCCGCGAAATTTTTTCGAGGCCCTTGATACTTTGGGACGTTATTTTACTTTTCTCTTGGATATTCTGCGAAGTATCACAAAAAGACCAAACCGTATCTCTCTCTGCCTAACCGAAATTGAACGTTTAGGTGTTAATTCTGTCAGTATAATCTTCCTTTCTGGCGCAGCCATGGGTATGATCTTTACCTTGCAGCTTGTTACGTTTCTTCAGCCCTTTTCTGCAGAAATTGGCGTAGGCGCAGTGGTATCCATAGCTTTGGCCCGGGAATTAGCGCCGGTGATTACTACCCTTATGCTCATAGCTAAAAATGGTTCAGCCATGGCGGCGGAGCTGGGAACCATGAAGGTAACAGAGCAAATTGATGCTTTGGAATCTATGTCTGTTAATGTTATTCATTATCTTGTACTGCCAAAAGTTGCGGCCTCTCTATTGGTTTTTCCGACCCTAACCCTTTTAGCTAATATTATTGGAACTATCGGTTCATATATAATTGCAGTTCCTTTTTTTAACATAGATTCTGCCGGATATTTGGATTATATGTTTAATTTTTTATATCCACAGGATATAATCCTGGGGCTAATTAAAGCTGCCGTTATGGGGCTTATGACCGCTACTATTTGTTGTTTCAATGGACTCAGGACCAGCCAAGGCGCCAGGGGGGTAGGTGACAGCGCCACTAAAGCAGTAGTGGTTTCCTCAGTATCTATTTTAGTGGCGGATTATATTCTAACCACCCTAATGCTGCCTCTGGTTTATTCATGAGCACTCCTTCGAAAACCCTTATCCGGGCGGAACACCTTTCCAAGTCTTTTGGACAGAATAAAGTTTTGGTTGATGTAAACCTTGAAATTCCAGAAGATTCTATTTATGCAATAGTAGGTCAAAGCGGAACCGGAAAAAGCGTGCTTTTTAAGACGATTATAGGTATGATTAAACCGGATAGCGGAAAGGTTTGGTTTAAAGATACGGAAATCAGCGCTCTGGAAGGAGAAAGCCTTTTGAATCAAAGGAAATCCTTTGGCTATTCTTTTCAGAATGCAGCGTTGTTTGATTCGATGAACGTGGAAGAAAACCTGTCTTTTCCGTTAAAAGAGGTTCTGGGAATCAAGAACAAAGAAGAGATACGAAAGAGGGTAAAAGAACTCCTTGAATGGATTGAACTTCCCGGTATAGAGTATAAAAGACCCGATGAGTTATCCGGGGGAATGCGAAAAAGGGTAGGAGTTGCCAGAGCGCTTATTATGGAACCAGAGGTTCTTTTTTTTGATGAGCCTACTACCGGCCTTGACCCAGTGCTGGCAGAGACCATTTATCAACTGGTACTCAGGGTTCACAAGGAGCTCAAAATTACCTGCCTTATGATCACACATGATATCCCTGTGGCATTTCATATTGCTGATAGGATTGCTTTTTTGGATAATGGTCAAATAATCGCTGATGGCAGCCCTAGAGAAGTAGCTAAGTCTGAACATCCAATGGTAAAGGATTTTATCCGTATTTCGTTCAGTGAGTTGGAAAATGAAGTCTGCTAGTTATGTAAAAATCGCCCTTCTCTTTATTATCCTGGGTTGTGCCGGCCTTGGTTATATGCTCCTTTCCTCAGGAGGTATTAGTTTTTTAAATACCAATACCTATGTAACTGTTCTTTCTGATGCTTCCGGTCTCTCTACCCGTTCCGTAATTTACCTTGCCGGAGTACAGGTAGGTCAGGTGCAGGAGATCCAGCTAATTGGAAACGAAGCACGCCTTAGAATAGCCTTTTTAAGGGATGTGGAAATCCGCGAGGACGCTCTTATCAGCTTAAGGCCTTCTTCCCTTTTGGGAACTTCAGTATTGAATCTTAATCCTGGAACAGAACTAAGCCCTGTTTTACCACCTGGGAGTTTAATTAGCAGCAGTCCTCCCCCAGGGGATCTGGATTCAGCCATGAACCTTGTGCAGGAAATAGGCGGGCAGATTAGCCTCCTTCTTGAAGAATTTCGATTAAATCAAATGGCCTTTCTTTCAGTTTCCCTGGAGGCTATCAGTTCCATTGCCCAAAGGCTTGATACCCAGTCAGAAATACAAATTGACCGTATTTCCCGCATCCTTGAATCTACTGCTCTAATAACAGAAAGAACTGAAAGGATTTTACGGGAAAGTGAAGGAGATATCGGTTCTTCAATCGCAGAGTTATACGAAGCCCTGGCGAATATTCGCCTGATAACTAACGATATTGCTGAAGGCCGGGGGAATCTGGGTCAGATTCTTTATGATGAAAATCTTTATCAAAATATTTTTGCGACAGTAGAAAGAACAGAAGACGTAGTGCTGGCTTTTGGAGATACTCTGGGTAATATTTCAAGTCTTGTAACTAATGCAGATGGAATTATTACTGATGCCGGTGAAATTGTGCATAGGGCCTTGGGCCTTGGAGTTCAGGTTGAAAGTAACGCCCGTTACGATTTCCTTTCACAAAATTTAAGGGCATCTGCTTCAATACGTTTGGAACCCCTTTCCAATGACCGCTGGTATCGCATCGGTGTATCATCTGCTCCTGATGGTATCCCAAGCCGTACAATTAGAGAAACCTTTGATAGTTCCGGTAACCTTGTCACATGGGAAGATACCACCGAAACAAGGTATACCCTGGGTATAGATGCTGAACTGGCCAGGAAATTCGGTATGTTTACACTCCGGGGTGGATTACTGGAAAACACTGCCGGAATAGGCTTAGACCTGCAGCCCTTTAACCAGATTAGTCTATCAGGAGAACTGTTTAGTTTCAGAGCCGGAGCAGTTCCTAATCTAAGGGGCAGCATTACTTATTATCCTTTTTTTAATCCTGACTCTGACAATTTAATAAATTGGATCTATTTACGCGGCGGGATAAGTAATAGTCTTAGTGATAACAGGGATTATTTTCTTGGTGGGGGCCTCCGCTTCTACGACCGGGAAGTAAGGGGACTTGTCGGGCTTCTTCCGGTGTTTAACTAATATGACCGATTATGATGACTGATAGAATATATGTCGATAATTCCGCAACTACTAAAGTTTCCGGTTCTGCATTGGAGGCGATGATTCCATGCTTCAATGAAAATTATGGTAATCCCTCCGCCACATATAGTTATGGCCAGCAGGCAAAGAAGATTTTGGAAGACAGCCGTGTCAGCATGGCAAATTCTATCGGCGCGAAAAGTACGGAGATCTTTTTTACTTCCGGTGGCACAGAAAGTATCAACTGGGCAATTTATAATACTTGTCAGCAAAAAAGCGGCAAAGGAAAGCATATAATTTCAACAGAAATTGAACATAACGCTGTTCTAAAAACACTGGAAAAAATGCAAGATCAGGGGTTTGAAATTACCTTATTAAGACCTGACAGGCATGGGCAAATAAATCCTGAACAGCTTGACTCCGCCATAAAAAAAGACACAATTTTAATAAGTATAATGATGGCCAATAATGTTATTGGCACTGTTTTAGACATTAAGAGTTTATGCGCTGTCGCTCATAAGCACCGGGTGATTTTTCATACCGATGCAGTGCAGGCAGTAGGACATATCCCGGTAAATGTACGTGATTTAGGCATTGATTTATTATCCATTTCGGCCCATAAGTTTCACGGGCCAAAGGGTATTGGCGTTCTTTTTTCTAAAATTCCGCGTATTCCCTTACCTTTTATCACAGGGGGAGGACAGGAAAGGGGAGTCCGTTCGGGCACTGAAAATGTTCCCTGTATTGCCGGCATGACGGCTGCATTGCAGGATGAAGTGCAAAATAATTCAAAAAATATGATTTATTTATCCAAACTGCGGGACAAGTTAATTGAAAATATTTTAATAATTCCCGGAGCTTATTTAACAGGAGATCCTTTAAACCGTCTACCCGGTCATGCTTCTTTTGTTTTCGAAGGCATTGGTCACAGTGTTTATTTGATTAACATGTTAAATGACATTGGCATCTGTGCAAGTTCCGGTTCTGCCTGCTCTGCTTCATCCAAAGAATCACCTCATGTATTAAAGGCAATCGGTCTTGAAGAAAAAACAGCTATTAATTCATTAAGAATATCTTTATCGGCTTACAATACCGAAAAAGAAATTGATATAATCATTGCAAAGCTGCCAGAGATTATTGGCTTACTGCGACGGACTGGAGATATGCGGGTTTTTGTTTAAGCCCAGTGACGGAGCTTTTATCCTATATCTTTTCCCATTGCGTATGTGCCTTGGCAAGTATTTTATTATTCACACTGCTTTTCATGGTATGTAAAAAATTGTAATTTGTTAAATCATCTTTTATATATACTTGTATTTTTTCACCTAGTTTTGCTTCTGTAAAAAATTTTGCATTTATTTCTTTTAAATAAAACTTGTCCATAATATCTTCCGGCAGTGATTCCAGTAAAAAGTGAAAATACCTTATATTATTTACATGCTCGTTACTGTCTACATCAGACCTGTATACATCAAATTCTGTTTTAAAAGAACCTTCGTTTGAACCATTTATTAGTTCAGGTTTTTCTTCCGCCGATGTTTCTTGTTCAAACCCCCACTTTAATTTTATATCATTAAAAATTGGCACAGGCTTTCTTTTGGATATATCATAGAAAACCCAAACACCTTTTGCTTTCCCGATAATTTTTCCCTCTTCATCATAAATTATATTCTCTCTATAACCTTTTACAAGGGTATACTTTGAAAGCCATGTCTTGATGGTAATATTTTCTTTATACCTTGGGTATCGCTGCATTTGAATAATTCCGGAAATTAAAACCCATCCAATATTTTGTTTCTCCAGTTTATAAAGACTGTGCTCAATATTAAGGCAATGTTCTGCGGCAGTCTCTTCCAACAATGTTAAAATTGTTGTAGGAGATGCCATCCCATGTATATTCATTTCAAAATAACGCAAATTATAGGTACACTCAAAAAAATTGTCCACAGTTAACCCTTTTTATTTATTAGACATAATAAATAATAAATGGTTGCATTTGTAAAATTATGATTCCTCATTCTTCATTTTTACCAGCTTTTTAAGTTCAAAGAAAATTAAAAGCCCTGTCAGTAAAAATGAGAAAGCGTCCGCAACCGGAGCTGCATATGCAATTCCGTAAAGGCCCCAGAGTCTCCCGAATATTAAAAGGCATGGAATAAAGGCCAGCATTTGCCGTAAAAGTGTAAGGAAGATGGACATCTTTGGTCTTCCGGTTACCACAAAGAAGTTAGACGAAACTATCTGGAAACCATTCAAGGGCAGGAATATTAAAAATACCCGCATTGCCCAAACCCCAAATTCCAGGAGTATAGGACTCCCGTCGGGTGTAAAGAGCCTTACAAGAGTATGTGGAAACAACTGACAGACAGCAAAACCTGTTATGCATATTATGGTTGCCCAGGCTACGGCCAGGATATAAGTTCGCATTACCCGATTGAATTGTTTAGCGCCGTAATTATAACCCAGAATGGGTTGGGCGCCCTGGTTAATACCAATTACGGGCATTAGTATAAGCATATGCAGAGTGCCAAGGATATTCATGGCCGCAAGGGCAATGTCCCCGCCGTTTTCTACTCCCAGGGATTCGGCCCCGTACCATCCCAGGCTGGCATTGATAAGGAGTTGAACCCCGGACATGATAAAATTAAGCAGAAACTGGGCTGAACCAAAGGCCATGATCTGGCCGGTTATTTTAAAGCTGGGTTTAAAAGATCCCAGTCTTAACTTTAATACTCCCTTCCCCCGGAGGATAAAGATTGTAATCCATGCAGCGGAAACAATCTGAGAAATAACCGTAGCCCAGGCGGCACCTTCAACGCCCATCCTAAAAGCAATAATGAATATGGGGTCCAAAATGATATTCAGTATCGAGCCTATGAGCATGGTTATCATGGTTATGCCGGGGAAACCTTGAGCCCTTGTACAATGGGCCATGCCAAAGCCGCACATCATAAAAGGCGTACCGTATAAAATTACACGCATGTATGAACGGGCATAATTTAAAGCTTCACTCCCTTCCTGGGCACCCAAGATTGAAAGTAAAGGCTCAAGAAATATTAGACCTAGGACCATAAAGGTAATTCCAATGCTAAAAAGAAGCACTAAACAATGACTCAAGGCGTTTTCCGCCTCTTCTTTACGGCCTTCACCCAGGCGCATGGAGATCATATTTGCAGCCCCAATGCCGAAAAGCATGGAAAAGGCAAAGCTGATAGTCATTAATGGGCCAACCAGGGAAAGACCGCCCAGGGCAATCTCATTGATCAAACGGCCCACATAGATCCGGTCGACTATATTGTAAAGGGCATTAACCAACATTCCGGTAATAGCGGGGATGGAAAAGCGCAGAAGCAGACGGCCTATAGGCTCAATACCCAGGCGTTTTGCAGCGTCAGGTTTGTCATTTCCTTGCATTATTGCTCCGTGGTTTAGTTAATATACATTATCCGGTATCTTTGTTTGTTGCAACATTAGTGCTATACTTTAATAATAGTTGAGAAATATTATGAAAACAGCACAACAAGTAAAGGCTCTTCTAAAATTTTGTAATAAACCCAGTACATTGTATTGGAAAGCCTCTGCATATCGTGTCATATTTCATTTTAGAGAACAGAACGCAAGATCAAACAATAAATTATCCTTAAAATCCACCGTTAAATAGGGGCTGTTAATTAATGGATATTCATATTCTGGTTGCCGAAGATGATGAGCACATAGGGAATACCATTAAAGCCTTTCTCCTGGATGCAGGTTACCATGTGGAACTTTATAATAATGGGCAAGCTGCCTTGGAACGTCTTTACGATAAGAAGTTCAGCCTGGTCATCCTTGACATTTTACTCCCGGGGATGGACGGCCAGGAGATCCTTAAAGAATTCAGAAAGTTAAGTGATGTCCCAGTAATGATGATCACCGCTCTTTCCGGGGACAGCCCCCAGCTTAGGGCTTTTGAAAACCTGGCTGATGACTTTGTGGCTAAACCTTTTTCAATGCAGGTCTTATTAAAGCGTGTTGAAGCTCTTTTGAGGCGGACCGGTGTTTTACAAAAAGAGATTCGCATTGGAAGTTTATGCTTGAATCGGGAATCGTTCAAAGCCTTTTGGGAAGAAATCGAAATACCCTTGACGCTTAGGGAATTTGAAATTCTCTGTCTCCTGGCTAATAACGAAAACCGGGTGATATCACACGAAAGCCTTATTTCTAAAATTTGGGGTTACGATTATTACTCCACTGAGGCTACACTTCATACCCATATCAAGAATCTACGCTCAAAATTGCCTGTTAATATAATAAAAACTGTCCGTGGTGTAGGTTATACTTTGGAAAGAGAAAAATGAAAAAAGAAAAGTTTAAAAAGAAGAGCGGTGTTTTTGCAAAAATTTTTGCCTATACAATGCTGCTCCTTCTGCTTATGAGTATGGCTGCGGTACTGCTTTTTGCCAGAGAATTTCTTACATTTTATCGGGCTGAGCAAATGCGCCATTTATCTGCTTCCTTCCAGCCCATCCTTTCCGCTTTTGAAGCCAGGGACAGAAGCCCTGATGAAATTGCTGAAATGGCCCGTGTTTTTGCTAACAACAATCAATCTTTTAGGTTTTTGATTCAAGCGGGAGATGGAAATGTCCTGTTTTCCACACCTGATGCAGAAGAATCCCCTGATGATACTCCCGGTCTGGGCCTACGTGTCCGATTTGCCGGTCTTACAATGAACCATGGAGAAGAACAGAGAAGCAGTTATGTTTTTACTGGCTATGGTACTGGCTTGAATAATACAAATTACAGTGATTTAGTACGGCGTTCTTTATTAGCCCTTCTCCTTATGTTAGCCATAGCAATTTCTGGAGCTGTTCTCTTTGCAAAGAAAGTTACTAAACCTCTGGAAGATGAAATTATCCGTGAACGAGCCATGGAAGAAAGTCAAAGGCTCTTTTTCTCTGCTGCGTCCCATGAGCTTAAAACACCTATTGCCGCTGCCAGAGCTTTGGTGGAAGGAATGATAGCCGGTGTGGGTGATTATAAAGACCATAAAAAATATTTAAGGGAATGCCTTAAAACACTGGATTCTCAGGCCCGATTGGTTTCAGAGATTCTTGAAATTGTTAAGTTATCGGACAGCGAAACTGTAGTAAACCTTGTTTCCCTGGATTTATCAGAATTGGGCAATCTGCTGCTTACCGAATACCGTCCATTGGCGGAACAACAGGGCTTATCAATACAGGGCGATTTTCCGCAGCTTTATATTCAAGCAGATCGAAATCTGCTGCAACGAGTACTATCCAATGTGATAGCTAATGCGATTCAGAATACCCCTCAAGGCGGAGTTATCCGTATTGAAACTGAAAAAAACAAGGCCCTACGCTTAAAAGTCCTTAACACCAGGGCAAAGATCCCTGAACAAGTTATATCCCGGCTCTTTGAACCTTTTTATCACCTGGACATGGCCCGAACTCATCATGGAGTTCGAAGCGGCCTAGGTCTTGCCATCGTAAAAAAGGCCCTGGATCGTATGAGATTTACCTTTGCCCTGGAAAATACCCATGAAGGGGTACTTTTTTGGGTAGATCTTCCTCTTATTCACTCCAACTTCAGATAAACTTCAGATAAAGTTTAGTTCAGGTTCAGATTCAAAGCCAATAATTCATTTACATAATAAATTTAAATTTTCATAGGAGTATGTATGAAACAACTTTCGTTTTTTATTATCACATTTATTATCGTGTCCATTCTGTTTGGTTGTGGTGCAAATAATAATAACAGGCCCCAGACAGCTGTCCTTAGCTCTGGCTTCTTCCAGGATCCCATCCAAGGTGAGATCAGGGTCTCTGCCTTTGATTCCATGTTATACAGGAACCTTCTTGAAGAGGCTGCTCAGGCTTTTGAAGCCCTCCATCCTGGTGTCAAGGTCAATATTGAAACTTTTTCTGCCATGCCGGAAGTCAGAAGGGCTGACCAGGGTAATAACCAGGTGATGACTATGCAGTTACAAAACGATCCCCAGGCCAGGAGTGATTATATCAGCCGGGTAAATACCAATCTGATGAGCGGTACCGGAGCGGATCTTTATGCAATTGATGTCCTACCTCTCCACAGATTTGTTGAAGGCGATGTCCTTGAAAATTTAGAGCCTTACATGGAAAACGATCCGCTTTTTAACAGAGCAGATTATAGGGAAAATATCCTGGATGCCTTAAAATTCCGTAACGGGACCTGGTTTTTTCCCTTGGATTATAGTTTCAATTATTTCGCTTATGACTCGACTTTGATACCACTGGAAATTGCTGCAGGTTTTGGAATTGACAAGGCCTGGAGCGCCCAGGAACTCCTCGACATCGGTATGGACCTTTATAATGGGTCATACAGGCTTTTTAATACAATGGATCATTCCCGAGGTCCAACAAATATGTTTAATCTCCTCCTTAATAGCAATATTCAATCCTTTGTAAACCTGGAAACCAGAAGGCCTAACTTTGCTGATGGTTCATTTAGCTCACTTCTAAGTTCTGTAAGGAATTACGCTGAGCAGGGCTTAATCCCCAGGGGGCTTACAGGGCAACAAAGTGCAGGCCAGGTAATGCAGCAAGCCATGGCAGCCCCAACAGACAGGTTTTTCTTTAAGCTAAATAGTAATGTGTCCTTAATTACCCAGTTTAGCCGTGATACAGGCCGAATGCTTAGGGTACAGACGGGAGGAATAGCTCCAGCTATTGAAGAAAATGATGAAATTGCAGGCATCGAAGCTAATGCACAGGGCTTGGTTCCTTTTAGGTATAACCAGGGCTTTGGAATAAACAGTCGTTCTGAAAATAAGGCAACTGCCTGGGCCTTTTTAAAATTCCTTCTTTCCAGAGAAATGCAGCTTTCTACCAACGTTCTGGGTACCGGCCTACCCATACATAATGAAGCCAGGCAGGAAAAAGCTGAACTTTCTTTTTCCGGAGCTCTAATGGGCGGATCTGCTATAATCTCTTTAAACGAGCAGCAGCGTCAATCTCTTGAGTTTTATAGAACAGCGGTAGAAACACTATCGGATAGCATTAATACTTTTATTATCCAGGATACAAGTATAAACGATATGATTGCCGAGGAAGTCGTTTTCTTCTTTGGCGGTTCCAGAAGCGCCGACGAAGTAGCCAGAGTTTTACAGAACAAAGCTGATCTTTATTTAAGTGAATGATGTCTGTGGGATTAATTAAAAAGGCTAAAGCTGCAGGGCTGTTTGGGCAAGGATTTTTCTTTGTCCTGCCCGGGCTTCTGGGCTTTGTAACATTTTTTATTTTTCCCTTTACTCTTTCCCTTGTTTATGCCTTTTTGGATAGGCCCATAGGCGGATCTTTTGTTGGATTCAATAATTTTATATCTCTCTTTCAGAACCGGGCCTATCTTAGGGGCTTTGTGAATACCCTCCGGTTTATTGGCATATCAACGCCCCTCAATCTGATCATTTCCCTGGGTATTGCTATGCTGATAAACCGGGTCTTAAAAGGCAGAGAATGGTTCTCCCTTATTTTCCTTATTCCTTTAGTTCTCCCTTCCGGCTCCATGGTTTTTTTCTGGAAGACTCTCTTTTCTTATGAAGGAGCCTTGAACGGTATACTAAATAGTATGGGTATTGGCAGGGTCAATTGGCTTAATTCATTTTTAGCTCTGCCGGTAATGATTTTTATTTTTCTATGGAAAAACTGCGGTTATAATATGGTGCTTTTTCTAGCCGGTCTTGGTAATATCCCAAAGGATTATTACGAGGCGGCCTGGGTAGATAATGCTTCGCCTGGCCAGGTTTTCAGGCACATTACCTTGCCCTGCCTCCTTCCCACTTCAATTTTAGCCACGATTATGTCAATTATCAATTCTTTTAAAATCTTCAGGGAAATTTATCTTATTACCGGGAATTATCCCCAGGAAGATATCTATACTTTGCAGCATTTTATGAACAATATGTTTTTGTCCCTTAATTATCCCCGCCTTACATCTGCAACTGCGGTTCTGGTGTTAATTATTGCACTCTTTACTCAGCTGCTTCTGCGTCTGGAAAGGAAGGCAGCTTTATGATGAAAAAGCAGCTACTTTATTCCAGAATTATAACAATTATCCTTATCTTTTTAGGTTTTATTTTTCTCTTTCCCCTAATTGTTACTATTTCCGGATCTTTTATGACCGAGCAAGCCATATTGCTAAACTATTCCTCAAGAATCACTATATTTGACCTAGCCGCAGGGCTTACAGAAAAGTTCATGCGCATAGTGATCATTCCGAACCCTGCCAGTCTGGAACAATATGCCGGAGTCCTTATAAATCAGCCTTCCTTCCTTGTCCTGCTTTTCAATTCCCTTAAGATCACCTTGCCTGTCACCTTAGGTGCTCTGGCTGTGGGTTTATTTACTGCTTATGGTTTTACACTCTGGCAATGGAAGTATAAAGAGCAGCTATTCCTTGTTTACATCGTCGTAATGCTAATGCCTCTCCAGGCAGTGCTGGTACCAAATTATATTATTGCTGCGATTTTCAATATAGAAAGGAGCTATCTAGCTATAATACTTCCCGGGATATTTTCACCCTTTGGGGTTTTTTTGGCCCGTCAGAGTATGAAGGCTATTCCCCATGCTTATTTTGAAGCAGCGAAAATCGATGGGGCCAATTCCTGGTATATATTTATTCATATTCTTATTCCTCAGTTAAAATCTACTATTGCCGCCCTCTGTATGCTGACCTTTATCGAATACTGGAACCTGGTGGAACAGGCGGTAATTTTTATTCAGGACTATAGAATGGAACCCCTGTCAATTTACCTGTCCCGTCTGGCTGATGGCAGAACAGCTCTGATTTTTGCTGCCTCCTGTGTTTATATGTTTCTGCCTATATGGTTCCTCTTATCCGGCCAGGAGGATCTGGAGAAAGGCATAGAGCTTTCCGGAGTTAAATAAGGATATACAAGGACTTACATCGATGAAATTGAATAAAAAAACTGCAGGAGCTTTAATTTTTACTTTACTCTGTTTGCTCCTTTTCTTTTCCAGAACCATCTATACCTATAATATGCCTATAATAACAGGCGCCAGGCCAGGCCGGGGATCGCTTTCCCAACTGGAAATCGTTACAGGAATAGCCCGCTGGGCAGAGACTGAAGCAATTTATGCCGCTGCTGCAGGAGCTGTCGGTAGGGTCTTTGTCAGAGAAGGGGATAAGGTAGAGGAAGGCCAGGTGCTGTTTGAAATGGATTTTGATGTAGCCGCCGTTGAGAGGCGTTATGCAGAAATTGCCAATAATATCCGAAGGCTGGAGGCAGATATTCAGAGTACCAGGTCCAGGCTAAATAATATACGGGAGGCACTGGTCTTTGACCATGAACAGGCTGCATCATTAAGCGGTCAGGCAGGATTGATAAGCTTGGAAATAAACAGGGCAAACCTGGCAGTCCGGAACGCCCAAATTTCTTATGAGCAGGGGTTCCAAAGCAGAAATGATTTTATAAATGCACAAAACAACCTTCTTGCACTGCTTTTAAGATACGAGGCTGAAGCAGAAGACCTTGAGCATTCCCTTATTCTAAAGCAAATTGACTTGGCAAATTTAAGACTTTCCAGGGATACTGTGGCAGAGCTGCTTATGGATTTTAGAAACAATGCAGAAATAAAAGCGCCTGCCGCAGGGACTATTCTTAAGCTTTCTGCTGAAAGAGGGATGTTTTTTCCGGAGCATGCATTCCTGGTTTCCATAGGGGTAGGCCATGAATTTATTGTGGAATGTAATATTTCTTTAGATAATAATTTTGTTAACCCAGGCGATATTTGTGATCTTAGTAACGCTAACCATATGCTTAAAGGTACGGTATGGCGGGTTAGGCCCGAACAAAATAATAAGACAGTATCTATTACTATAATATCAGAAGAAGTAAACGACGGGGAAACTTTTGAAATAACTTTTGAAAAGAACAGTACCGCTTCATTTACCTTGGTTCCCTCTGTTGCAATTAACAGGGATAATGACGGTCATTTTGTTTATCAAATTAAACGCCGCAGGGGAATAATGGGAGATGAGTATTATTTGGAGCGCCTTAATATTTTCATAGGAGATTCGGATCATCAAAATACTTCGGTTGTCCGGGGAATTACATTTTTTGACCCTATTGTTTTGACCACTAATAAGGTTCTTTCTTCTGGAATAACCGTATCTCTTAGGAATCCGGAGGATTTTTTTGAGAATTAGGCTTTCTTTTATATTAATTACCGGCCTCAGCCTTTTTTTCTGCCTGGTAGTACTTACAATCTTGGCTTTTCATGCTCAAAAAGACAGGAATTTATTCCTTGTTCTTCCAACAGATATCTCTTCCCTCCGCTTCAATATTGAAAAAATTGATGATTTTTCTGAAAATGAATTCCTTTTGACCTACGAGATCATCGGATCTGAAAGATTAAGCCTTTCCCATGCTGAATTTCCGGTAACTCTACTTGCAACCAACAGTAATTATGCCCAAATCCTGGGCCTTCGTATGCTGGAAGGCTCATTTTTTACCAAACAGGCCTGGGTAGGGAGGCAAAGGCAGGCAGTATTAAACGAAAAAGCGGCTCAGACGATTTTTGGCAGTAATAATATTACTGGCAGCCGTTTTAGGATTCGAAATGAAATTTGGGTAGTCATTGGTCTTGTTAGTGATGGAGACGAAGATCGCAGCCGGCTTTATATTCCATCATCCATACGCGGCGGGGAGGCTACTGCTCTGGCCCTTACCAGTGCAGGAACTTTTGACGAGGCTTATGTAATAAACAGCATAAAAAACCTTGGGATTCGGGATGGAGACTTTAGTTTTATTAATTTTGATACCCAAAGCCGCCTTTTATGGGAAAGAATAGTTTTTATTCTACTGCTTTTTTTTATATTCCTCTTGTTTAGTCTGATAAAACCTCTTTTTTTGAAGTTAAAAGAAGCCTGGGGTACTTTAAAGACCCAGCTTAACAAGGAATATGCCAGAGATATTTTATTAAGAAACCGTAAAAATATATTAAAGTTAATCTTTTTTGCTGGAGTTATCTTACTTTTCCCGGCACTGTCTCTTTTTTTTATCCTCCAACTGGTTTCTATATGTCTTCCATGGCAGGATATTCCATCCCTAGCTGGTTTAAATTTTGACTATTTTTATCCACATCTTTATAGAATCCGAAATCTGGATCTTATTTCCAATATATTTTTTGGTATAGCTTTAATTTCCATAATTTTATTTTTTATTATAATAAATTTTTGTTTATCTGCTAAAAAAGTGAAAAAAGATCTTTCCAAGTTTTGAAAGGTATGATACGATTGTTTGTATAAATAAACCCTCCAGGGGGAATTCTACAAGGAGTTGATTTTATGAAAAGACTAGTTCTCTTCTTGGCTATGTTGTTCGTAGCAGTGTCTCTTTTCGCCCAGGTCCCACTTCCCGAACACCAATTTGCCGCAGGCAGATGGGGTTGGGTTGGCTCCAGATTGTATCAGAATGATGCTAATGCCCCGCTTGCCAAGATGAACCTTAGGGCACCACAAAGCGGTCCAATGATTTACGAGTTCAATGTCCGATATGAAAATGGCCTTCAGAATGGACATGGCGGATTCGGTATACATTTGTTCGTTGATACCCCGTTTAATGGCCCATCCTGGGGTGTAGGGAGATCCATACTCCTTTGGCTCAATTATGATGAAAATCCCGTTACCGCTGGTTTCCCCCGGGGTTTTACCGCTCAGATTTATAGAAGCCTTAATAATTCCAGTATGGAACTGCTGGATAATTTTGACCTGAACTGGGCTCTGGATTTACTTACTTGGGATGACCTTTTATACATTGTCCCCGTAAGAATTTGGGTAAATGGAAACACCGGAGAAGTAAGAGTCTTCGATCCTACAGATCCTGCCTTAAGCTACTATTGGTTCTTCTACATAGATCAAAGATACCTCCCCTTAAGGGGCGACTGGATTGCCGTCCGAACAAACGGAATCAGCGTCTCCTTTGGCATAGACTTTTAATAAGTAACAGGTAATAGGTACGCCTATTACCTGTTATTCTGACTATAGGCTATCGCCTAAGTCTGCGCGGAATTGCTGGACTAATTGCTGGGGCCAATTTCCTTTTGGCTTTAAGCGGCCAAAGAAGAAGCGCAGAACTTTAGGTTCCTCCACGAATTCCAGACCGCCTATCAGGTTGCGGTTCTTGTACAGCCATGCTATGCGGTCGGCCATGTATTTTACTTGAGACAATGTAAATACTCGTTTTGGGAAGGCAAGGCGCAGTAGTTCCATGTCTGCAAAACGTTCACTGCCGTCAGTATTGCGTTGTTCACTGATGGTTCCCCTTTCCATCCCTCTTATACCTGCCGCAATGAATAATGCCGAGGCTAAAGCGCCAGCAGGATACTCAGCTTGCGGAATATGTGAGCAGAATTGTTTTGCGTCCAGGTGACAGCCAAGGCCGCCGGGGGGTGTTACAACCGGGATTCCCTTTGCAATGAGCTCTTTACATAAGGCTTCTACAAAGATCGGTGTCTGACTTATTACGTCCATGTCCAGTGATTCCTGCAAGCCTATAGCCATGGCTTCCATTTCACGAACCGACATACCGCCATAGGTAAGGAAGCCTTCAAATAGGGGAACAAGCTCACGCATTTTG
>Ga0099364_10003975_pt1 | contig 22568 bp, 20 predicted proteins | sample TergutTh196P3_FD_73070 | JGI IMG/M metagenome (GOLD analysis project Ga0099364, IMG submission 73070) | Microcerotermes parvus P3 segment gut microbial communities from Pointe-Noire, Republic of the Congo - Th196 P3 | ecosystem: Host-associated > Arthropoda: Insects > Digestive system > Gut ...
TTGTTTCTATCGCCTGTTTTGGTTTTGCAGGAATTGCCCTCACGGTGTTGTTATATATATTTTTGTCAATGACGAATCGAAAAACGACATTATGCTGGCTCATACTTGTACCGGCAATGTTTATGGGAATCGCAGGGTGCAATAATCGCATTGATGATGTGGAAGCAGAGATTGAGATTGAATCCATGTCGAGCAAATACGAATCCGTCAAAATAAACGATGTTCCGTATGTGCATGGCACAAGCAGTCCGATAAGCCTGCTAACCGACGAATTTTTTCAACTTGAAGTAGTCATTAAAAACACAGGTAAAACGACCTGGGGAAATGCACGGGACATTGATGACGCTCATGGCGCATCGCTTCTGTCCCGTGGCAACCCAAGTACGGCGATTGAAAACGCTAACAATCGTGGTACTTTTACGACTTTGAAACCCTCGGCAAAGCGGCAAGGGGCGAAACCTCAAAAGTGGGACTTCTTCCCTCAAGTTACAACGTTGCAGATTATCCGACCACCAACCCAAATCCCGAAATGTCGTACACTCAAGACACTCATCTTCAGGTAACAGGTTCTCATTTTGATAACGACACAGGTTTATTGTATCTGTATGTGATATATTCCGACAACGATGACCCCCTTGTCCACGTTTATAAAGTCGACGGATTTTGAAAAGTAACACAAGAAAAGGCATGGCTTATTTTGGAAAAACAAGTTTTTTTATGTACGTTTGTACGCTAATGTAAAAAAGGTATCGGATATGTTCAAATTTCTCTTGACAATTTTTCTGATTGGGTTTATATTGGTTTCCTTGATGGGTTTCTCAATCATACGTTCGTTCAAGGAATTCTTTTTTGGAAGTCCTAAAAGCAAAAACAGACAGCGTTCTGCTTCGCAAAGCCGGCAAAGCAGCACAAAAAGTTCGACCCGTCCTCAACAGTCCAAACGGAAGAAAGTGATTGACTCCAGCGAAGGCGAATATGTGGATTATGAAGAAATCAAAGAATAAACAATCTTTTAAGATACAGGAAACCATGTTGCCGGAGAGTATGAAAAATAGACGGACTATCCGCAAGTACACCGATGAAGATGTACCGGATAGCCTGTTAAATGAATTATTCGAAATAGCATCCCGCGTCTCTAATACGGGAAATATGCAATTATACAGCGTTGTTGTGAACCGCGACAAGGAAAAAAAAGAGCGACAGGCGCCTTTCCACTTTAATCAAAAGATGGTCACCGAAGCCCCAGTCCTCCTGACTTTTTGTGCTGATGCAAACCGTTTTGTCCAATGGACGGAGCAACGCTGCGCAAAAGCAGGTTTTGATAATCTGCAAACATTTATTGCCGCTACCATTGATGCGATGCTGTTTGCCCAGGCTTTCTGCGATGCCGCCGAAGCCACTGGGTTAGGAATCTGTTATTTAGGAACAACCGCCTATAATGCCGATAAAATCATTGAAACGCTGGAGCTTCCTTACTTAGTTGTTCCGATTGTTTCCGTCACTGTTGGCTATCCGGCTATGCCTCTTCCACCTCAACCCGACCGTTTGCCGTTGGAAGCAATCGTACACCAGGAAACCTATCGCGACTTTACGCCCGAATCTATCGACAGAATATACAAGCACAGGGAAGAATTGGATGTCAACAAACAATACGTGGCTGAAAATGAAAAGGAAACACTGGCACAGGTCTTTACAGACGTACGATACACAAAAGCCAACAACGAATATTTCTCGGAAGTCTTTCTGAAGGTGTTGAAAAAGCAAGGCTTTATATCCACGAATTACACGAATTAACACGAAAAAACTGGTGAAAATTCGTGTATTTTGTGGACAGTCCCTTTATCGTTTATTTTGGAAAAAGAGTTTCATCTCGTTTGCACATTCTTCTTCCAGGATTCCTGTTTTCACGATGGTTTTGGGATGTAATGCTTGGGGTGCGAATAACCGGTAGCCTCTTTTTTCATCGGTTGCACCCAATACTAATGTACTTATTTGCGCCCATCCAATAGCACCCGCACACATCGCACAAGGTTCAACCGTCACAAACAATGTGCAATCTGTCAGATACTTTGCGCCTAACGCTCCTGTTGCTGCCGTAATTGCCAGCATTTCAGCATGGGCTGTGGGGTCGTTCAAGCGTTCGGTCTGATTATGCGCCTGTGCAACCATCCGCTCGTTACAAACCACCACAGCCCCTACCGGTACTTCTCCTTCAGCTGCTGCCTGTCGAGCTTCAGCCAAAGCATGCTTCATAAAATATTCATCCGAAAAAGACCGTACAGGCACTTCAACTATACATTAAGCTCCCATCCCGGCTCATAGGTACGTCCCCATAATGCCTGTGCTTCAGGGCTGTTGAGGATATGTCCGTTGGATGGATCAATCGTAAGCCGCTGCCCTGTTCGCCAGGCAATATTCCCTAACTGCACCAAAGTAGTACTTTTATGCAATTCTGCAATATCTGCATTCGGAAGGCGGTTGTTCCTGATTGCATCCAGGAAATTCACAATATGTACAGCATCCAGACCGGCTGCCGGACTTGAGGTGTCACGCCCGTCGATCACATCCCGCGAGTCAACTTCCTTGACTACCTGGTTACGTTGATCTAATATACGATATCCATGATGTCCTGTCTCCATGGCGCCGGTTTCTCCGTAGAAAATAACGCCCCGATCACGACCTTCCGAATTGCGTCCATTACAACTCCTTCCTTCCCAGGTAACTAAACAATCATTACCAAACTGAAGGTTAATTATCTGCGTATCCGGTGTTTCCCAGTCGTCATGGAAAGCGAAACGCGCCCCTTCCGAACTGACCTGTGTCGGGAAATCACGTCCTAACCCCCAACGGATCACATCCATCTCGTGCGTACCGTTATTCAATGCTTCGCCTGTTCCCCAATGCCAGAACCAGTGCCAGTTATAATGAACGACATTGTCCTGGAAAGCACGGCGTGGAGCCGGTCCCTGCCACAAATCCCAATCGAGGTTTGAAGGTACGGCAACCCGCTTCCCAAATCCGATAGAAACACGTCTGTTTGTATACCAGCCCCGGGCAAAATAAACCCGTCCGATGATTCCATTGCGCAGTTCGTTGATTCCTTCAATGATTAATGGCCATGAACGGCGCTGAGAGCCTACCTGTACAATCCGGTTGTATTTACGGGCAGCGGCGATACATAATTCGCCTTCACGTGGGTTATGGCTACATGGTTTTTCGAGATACACATGTTTACCTGCCTGACAAGCCATGATAGCGGCAGGCGTATGCCAGTGGTCGGGAGAGGCTACCAGAAGCGCAGTCAAATCTTTGTTTTCAAGAACTTTGCGAATATCCTTTTCTGTTTTCGGATTTCCTTCGGCTCTTTTTACGGCGTCTACTCCTTTGGCTAAAGCGCTCTCTTCGACATCGCAGACAAATGTGACTTCCACATTGTCCAAACGCTGAAAATTCCTTGCCATTCCTGCGCCCCGTCCGTTCGTACCCATTACGGCAACATTGAAACGCTCATTAGCGCCAATGATATTGGCATAACTCTTAGCGCTGAATGTCAGTCCGCCCAAAGTCATACCCAGGCCGGTTACACCAACCTGTTTAATAAAAGTTCTTCTTGATGTTGTATTACTCATAACATTACAATTAATATTTTTTTTATTTTAATACTTTGATTTTTATATTCCTGAACGATACCTCATCCTGGTGATCCTGCAAAAGGATATGTCCTTTTTCTACATCACCAAACTTGGGTTCGCTACCTATATACTTACTCAACAATAAGGCGGCTTCATATTCCGGACTTTTTCGGTCGAACGAAAGCACCTTTTGACCGTTTAGATAATGCTCTACCTGTGTACCTTTTGAAACAATCCGCGCTGTGTTCCATTCGCCGATCGGACTGTCTTTCTTATCGGCAGCCGGAGCGAACATATCGTACAATCCGCCTTGCAGCCGATTATTGTCGTGTCCTAATTTGGCGTCAGGATGCGTTTCGTCGTCAAGAACCTGGTATTCCAATCCGAGCCATCCACCTTTCTCATACCTCATAAAGAAATATTTGATACCACTGTTTGCCCCTTTCGTAATCTTGAAATCTACCATCAGATCAAAATCCGAATATTGGTCTTTAGTAATAATATCTCCGCCCCTTTTGGGGCCCCCTTTATTGACGGTCAGAACACCGTTTTCAACTTCCCAACCTGCGGTTGGCGGTTCCTGCGTTCTGACCGAAATCCATCCGTCTAAATTTTCTCCATTAAAAAGCAACTTCCAGCCTTCGCTTACTTCTTGCGGAGTCAACGTATTAGGCTGGGCGCTCACATATCCGGAGATAAAAATAAGACCTGCAAATATAACTAAAATTCTTTTCATAACTAAATATTTTTAATGATTCATAATTATTATATTACCACTGCACGTATCCCCTGTTCTGGATTATTTTACCGGGATTCTGCTGCATGACCTGTTCATGAATGGGATAGAAAAGTTTGTTGTCGTCCCAGTCAAACGGCCCAATTTCGTCAAATTGTTGAAGTTCCATGCATGCTCTTGCGCGTCCGGTACGAACAAGATCGAACCATCGATGTGCTTCGAAAGCCAGTTCCACGCGACGTTCCTTTTCAATAGCGAGGAGTAGTTCTTCGTCGCTTTGAAATTCAGCCGGCGTATAATCCCTCAACAAATCGGCAGGAGCGTCTGTAATCTCCGGATCACCGGCTGTATTACGCGCCCGTTGGCGGATTCTGTTCAGAAAATCCACCGCTTTGGCTTTGTCGCCCCCTGTGCGTACCAGCGCTTCGGCATGCAAAAGGTAAATATCGGCTAATCGCAGCACGATCCAATTGTTACCATTGTTGCTGCCACTGGAAGGTACATCATAATATTTGCACACATATTTGTCGTTTTGCCATATTCCGGCTTTGTCTGTCCATCCGTCGCGCATGCTGACATATTTGCGCGGATCGCCATATTCGTAGGCATTCGACATGTTGATTGTAGGTGAGTTGGATCCACCGCCACCGCCACTTGCCAATACTGTCCCGTCATCGAAACGTGGCGCCCAACTGTTGTTCCAGTTGTTACTGGTATTTTCACCCGGCGCGCCTTTCATGTACTGAATTTCGAACAGGGATTCCACGCTGTTTTTCGTGTACAGTGTCATATTATGCGGGCTTGACCACAAATGTTGATAGGTTGGCGCCAACGCAACTTCGGGATAGTTGGCATATAAAGATTCTATCTGCTGGATTGCCCTGTTGTAATATTCGTTTCCTTTGTTAAGCGGGAAACCGGCCATAAACATATAGACCTTAGCCAGCATGCCTACTGCGCCTGCCTGTATGACGCGGCCTTTATCAGCATCATTATAGCTCCTTGGCAGATTGGTTGCGGCAAACGTCAGGTCTTCGATGATCAGATTGTAGATTTCCTCAAGCGGCGCCCTTACAATCTCATACGATTCTGTTTGCGAAATAAGTTTGTCTACCTTACATGCGCCCAACAATTGACCGTCAGTCGAATAACCCTGATATACCATGTTGAGCACAAAGTAAGCGTATGCCCGCAGAAAACGGGCTTCGGCTTCGAATTGTGTGCGTAATCTCTCCTGGGCGAATTCGGCGTCAGGATTTTTATCTAAGACAATATTACAGCGCAAAATCAACGAATAGCAATTATTCCACATAGAATTTAAATTACCATTGGTTTCAAGCAGCGGCTCTTTAAATTCATCAATCCCTCTTTCGTCTATCGGATTGCCTGCCAGCCACGAATACGAGGTGTTGTCCGAACGTATTTCACCGAGTGTAGTAAGACCTACGTCTCTAAGCCCGCGGTATGCTGCCAGGATAGCCATGTCCATATCTGTCTCATTGGCATAAAACCCTTCTAAATTGAGATCATCCTGTGGATTCAAATTTAAAAAATCTTCGCATGATGCGAATATCATGCAACAAACGACTAATAAAGATATTTTTTTCATATTATTATAATGTATGAATTAAAAACTAACATTCAAGCCAAAAATGATAGAGCGTGGAGCAGGATAGCCTGCATAATCGCCGCCCCTTGCAAGAGCGTTTTGATTACCGACTTCGCTGGATGTTTCAGGATCGAATCCCGTGTATTTTGTCCAGGTATAGAGGTTCTGTCCGGTAACAAAAAAACGCAAACTTCTTAAATACAGTTTGTTTGCAATTCTTGAATCGACGTCATATGACAATGAAACGTTGCGGATACGAATGTAGGAAGCGTCTTCTACCCAGGCCGACGATACGTCGCGTTGCCATCCTGACGGCACACGCGTGGCGCGGAAATGCCATCCGTCTCCCGGCTCTTCAGGCGAACGCCAACGGTCCAGCTGTTCGATGATACCATTGCGATCGCCATGATAAATACCGCACATACGGCGCCATAAACTTAAAATTTGCGCTCCTTCCGAAAAAGTCATCTGTACATTCAATGACAAATTCCTGTACGAAAAACTGTTGTTAAGTCCACCCACAAAATTGGGATGGTTGTTGCCCATGATTTCCTTGTCTGATGCATCCAGTATTCCATCGCCGGTCACATCCTTGTATCTGCCGTCGCCAACCTTGTCAGTGGGTTGATGTGGATACCTGTCCAACTCTTCTTGCGACATAAAAACGCCTTCATAGATATAACCATAGAAACAGGCTATCGGCGAACCTTCCTGCGTTATGTAAGCATTAGAGGCATTGGCAGAACTTTGGTATCTGGGACGTCCGTCGGGTAATTTCAACACTTTGTTTCTGTTGGCAGATATATTAAAATCGGTCGACCATTTAAAATCTCCCACTAAGTTTTTGGTATACAGCATGATTTCCACGCCTTTGTTTTCTACCTGACCGGCATTTTGCATCTGGCTGGAGTATCCTGTGATTCTGGGAAGTTGTACCGACATCAACAAATCCGTAGATTTGCTATAGTAATATTCGCCTTCTAAGCGGATACGGTTTTGGAACAGGGAGATATCTAATCCGATGTTCCACTGCGCTGTTCTTTCCCATTTTAAATATTCATTATACATATCACCAGTGGGTGTTGTCACAGTTCTCACCTGACCGCCTGTCGGATACTGATTCACATCCAATGTGCCAATGGATGTAAAGTCGCCGATACGGTTATTCCCCACGATGCCATAGCTGGTGCGTAATTTCAGGTCGCTTAAAAATTCCATATCTTTCATAAAATCTTCCTGCCCGATGCGCCATGCAAGAGATGCTGACGGGAAATTACCCCAGCGATTATGTTTCCCAAAACGCGACGAACCGTCTCTGCGGATTGAAGCCGTCAAAAGATATTTGTTGTCATACGCATAATTAACCCTTGCCAGCAACGAAATCAGGGAATTATCAGGGCTTGACAAAGTACTCATACTGTAAAGGGTGGTGCCTCCCTGCAAAAAAATAATATTATCAGTCGGTAAATTACGCATTTGTGCTCTGACTTCACTGCCCTCACGCCGTGAGAAAGAATTCATAAGCAGCGCCGACACAACATGTTTTTGAGCAAATGTCTTGTTGAAAGTGATTTGCTGTTCAATATCCCATTGCCTGACTGTGGATCGGCGGTCTTCCGCTTCATTGGAACGAGGCGCACGGCTTCCATCCAAATCAAGATAGGTTGGCAGGAAGCGTTGCCAATGATTGTCATTTACCTGGCCATAAGCCGTAATCTTGTAATTTAAGCCTTCCATAAACTTAATATCAGCATAAAGAGAACCTGTCCATCCGTATCGTGATCTGTGACGGTAATAATCGTCGGCAATAGCAAGCGGATTAGCCACATCACCTGCTATAATCTCACGGTTTCTGACCTGTGACCCCCATGTACCGTCTTCATTACGAACCGGATAGATAGGCGGCAGATTTAATGCATACTGTATGGGTGCGTCTTTTCCATTATCCTGTTCAAGGCCTCCACCGTAGAAAGCGCTCAGGTTAACCCCTACTTCGAGGAAGTTGGCTGGCTGCGATATCACGTTGGTGCGGAAGTTGAACCGCTCGTAGTCTGTGCTCCGCACAATTCCTTCCTGATTAAGATAGGCGCCTGAAAAGGCATACCTGGTGTTCTCGCTACCTCCTGTAATCGCCAATTCGTACTGTTGCGTCAAGGCTGTACGGAATAACATATCCTGCCAGTCATTATCCGGTAAGGAAGCCACCGAAACCGGATCGTAGAAATTGTAGGCATACCCGTATTGTTGCAAGTTTCCGTCGGGAATCATGAAATTCGTGCTGGCGCTTGAATACCTGCTTCGCCGTTCGTTGGAGTCATAGATAGTATGTGGCGATTTATCAGGGTCGGCTGCAATGATCGGTTGGTCAAGCCATGCCTGATTACGTCCGTCCATAAACCATTCGACATACTGGTCACGGTTCATCATCTGCACTTTTCTTTCGCGTTGCTGAATACCAATCTGAGTGGTGAGGCTCACCCTTGGTCTGCCCGCCTGTCCTTTTTTGGTAGTAATAATGACGACTCCGTTGGATCCACGCGAACCGTAAATGGCTGTCGATGAAGCGTCTTTCAATACCTGGATGCTTTCAATATCAGACGGTGTAACCAAGCGAAAAGCGCCGCTCTCCATTGCAAAGCCATCTACAACATAAAGAGGGTCGCTCGACTGGGTAATAGAAGCTGTTCCGCGCACCCGCACCAGCAGCCCTTCGCCGCCGGGTTGACCGGTGATTTGCTGTATTTGCACACCGGCCATCTGTCCTATCAAGGCTTCTCCGAAGTTTGCGACAGGACGATCGCGCAGTTTATCGGGATCCACAGTAGCTACCGCGCCTGTGATGTCCGTCTTGCGGACGGTTCCATAACCTACGACAACTACTTCTTCCAATGACTGAGTGTCCTCAATTAACCTGATTGTAAACGTTCGTTGGTTCCCAACACTTATTTCCTGTGTCACAAAACCAATGAAAGTTACAGATAAAACAGCTCTATTAGCAACTTCTAACGAAAATCTGCCATCTAAATCTGTTACTGTTCCATTGGTCGTGCCTCTTTCCATTACATTAGCCCCAATAATGGTTTCTCCGGTAATATCAACGACAACTCCGGTGATACTTACTCTATCACCTCTTTGCTGGCTCGGAGAATCAACCGTTGTAATTCTGTTTTCTGAAACAACATATTGTGCAGAAAATAAAAGAATTACAAACAAAATAACTTTCATGCGTTTCAGAAAGTATTGTAACAATTTTTGATTATTTCTCATAACTTTACTTTGTAAATTAATGTTTGTTTGTTTTTGTATTGACTACTGTGTTTTTGTTTTTTTAAACAATGTTTTTTAATGATTTGTACCCTGTCACCGACAGAGAGGCGGTTCATTATCTTTTCTGTTTTATGTATTCATAGGCATTTCATGTTATTAAGTTAAACTTTCATTATTCGTTCCTTTTCGTTATTTCATTTTCAACATTCATATCAGTTAATATAGTGTATGATCAAGCCAGATTCAAACTGTCATAAAAAAACGACCGTTTAAATTAGACAGTTTTTAACCACTGCAAATATAAAATATAAATCTTAAAAAAACAAATCAAATCTTAAAAAAAACAAATCAAATCTTTTAAAAAAAATCTTTCCATCTGCCGAATATTTTTTTAGAGTAACATTATGAGGCGTTTATGCAAAAATGTGTTTTTTGAAAACAAAATAATCTTTCATTATTTTATGAATTCCGTATAAATACAGCAATGTTTTTGCACGATTCATTTTCTGTCGAGAATAAACGGTCGTTTTTAGAAGCGCCCTTTATAGATAAAAATGATTTTCCGTTTATAAAATAGTCGAAATATCTGTCAGCGTTCGCACCTGATACGTAGGAATAATCGTTTTGCAGGGCAGGTTGTTGGGATTGAACCATAACTGATCGATTTTAGCATGCCATGCTCCTTCGATATCAACCTCCAAGCTGTCGCCGATCATGAGGGATTCCCGTCTCCGTGAATTGGTGTTTTTCAAGGCGAAATCGAATATTTCCTTGTGAGGTTTTTGGATGTTTGCGTCTTCGGAAAGGATTATTTTTTCGAAATACGAAGCAATGCCTCCATTTTGCAGTTTCAAGGCTTGTATTTCACGAAAACCGTTCGACAAAATAAACAGGCGGTAAAAGGGTTTTAAATATTCCAGCAACTCCATAGTTCCCCGGATCAACCGTGTCTTTTTTGCCGTGCGTTGCAGGAAATCCCTGTTGAGTGTGAGCACATACGCGTTGTCATGGATGCCCATCGGACGGAGAACGTATAAAAAACGTTCGAGAATCAACGTTTGCCGGTCAATTTCGTGTTTGCGGTATTTTTCCCAAAGCATCAAGTTATGGGGCATATAAATCTGAAAGAATGTCTCGAACGAGTCGTAATGCCGGTCAAATTGATAATCGGTAAAGATTTCCTCAAGACATTCCTTATTGTTGTGGTAAGTATCCCACAATGTGTCATCCAGATCAAAGAAGACGGACTTGTATCCTGTTTTCATCCCACCTCGATAACCAAATACCTGCTTAGGCTCCAGAATAATTCGGTATCTATCACAACTAAAGTAAGCATACCGTTTGTATCCTTTGAAAACATGTACGAATTGGCCGGATGATTGGAGTGTACTTTCGCCTTCCTATCAAACAGTTGGAATTCAGTTTCATCCCTAAGATCAATCTGAATGAAATAATCTCTGTTGAAACTGCCTTGCAAGGCTTTCGTTTTCGTAAAAAGTCCGCCTCCGGTTAAAATATTCTGCTCCCTCAACTCCTTTTTCGTACCGTAACAATAATAGGCGCTATGTATTTCTTTGTCCTGTTCGGTGATCCTTTGCGCCTGAACCGATGTTGTCATCGCTAAATTCTCCAGGTCTGTCTGTAAGTCCTGAATCTGGATGTCTTTTTTTGCCAACTCTTCCTGCAGCGAAGCAATCATCAACGTTTTTTGATTCAGTTCGGCATTGATTCGTTCAATTGTTTTTTGCAAACCGGATATTTGTATATTACTGTTTTTGAGTTTTTCTTCCAGCGCGGCCAATTGTTCTTTGTTGTTCTTCAATGTCTGGGCAATCAAAAGTATATCTTGTTTGATTTGCTCTTCTTTGCTTTTACTGAGTTCGCCGTCCTGTTCGATCACAAGATAATTTTCGGTTTCCCGGATGGTTTGAATATCGGCTTGAATATCGTTCAACGTCGAAATCATATCATCCAAATCAGCGACAGTCCTTAATTGTTCTATTCTCAGCGTTTCATTTTCACTTTGCAGTTTTTTGTATCCTGCAGAATTTTCCACACAGGAAATAATCACGATTGCGCTCAGGCAAAATAATAAAATTCGTTTCATCCTATTTGTTTTTTTAGTTCTATAAGCTATTTGTTTTTGTTCCGGCTACGACAATCACAAATTCACCTCTTGGTTTGTTTGTTGAAAAGTAGTCCATTACATCGTTCAATGTTCCCCGGCAGGTTTCTTCAAAATACTTCGAAATTTCCCTTGATACGGACACATACCGCTCTGCGCCGAAAGCCTCTGTTAATTGTGCAAGCGTTTTCAGCAGCCGGTGGGGCGATTCGTAAAAAATAATGCTTCGTTCCTCTGTAACCAATGATTGCAGGCGTGTCTGACGTCCTTTTTTAGGAGGAAGAAAGCCCTCAAAACAAAACCGTTCATTCGGCAAACCCGAAACGACTAATGCCGGAATAAAAGCAGTCGCTCCGGGAAGACATTCTATTTCGACGTTCTGACGGATACATTCTCTTACCAATAAAAATCCCGGGTCTGATATAGCCGGCGTACCTGCATCCGAAACAAGGGCGATATTTTCGCCGGCTTTGACACGGGATGCTATTTTTCCGACAAGTTGATGTTCGTTGAATTTATGATGAGATTGCAACCGGTTATCTATATGATAATGTTTCAGCAGGATGCCGGTTGTCCGCGTATCTTCTGCTAAAATCAGGTCTACCTCTTTCAATATCCGGACAGCTCGAAAAGTGATGTCTTCGAGATTTCCGATCGGGGTAGGTATGATGAATAGCTTGGACATTATTGGTTTTCTGACAGAATCACACAATTTTTACTTGACTTACATATAAGTTTTCAGTTCTCAGTTCCCAATTTCTCCTTTGAAGGGAGTATGGGGATGTTCATAGTTCTTAATTTCCAAAACTTTTTTTCAAACAGGCAATAAAATCGGCAACAGGATCGTCTTCAACGTTCCAACTAAAATGGTTATTTATATAATCCATTGACGCCTCTAATGACGCTGTTTTATTCAAATCAGTAATAGTTCGGTTCATCAGATTTTCGTCGTTCGAAAATAATTCGCGACAAAAAAGGAAACGATCATTCAAAGTGATTACCTTCTTGAGGTCAATCCGGTTGATTTCGCCGGAAGGAACTTCTTCCGGGATTACATTCTCTTGCTGAAGCGGTATATGAGACGGCAGTTCTGTAGCGGATGCATCCGGCTCTGCAGGACTGTCGGTGTGATTCAGCGATTCTACATGCTTGTCGCCTTGTGCCTGATTTGTAGTATTTTCAGTTTCCGGCAGGGGAGGAACATCCGAATCCGGCAAGCTGGTCTCTTTCGGAGTTTCGGGTTGCACCTGATGAGGTACAAAGGATAGAATTTGCGCCTGATGTTCCTTCATTTGTTTTTCAAATAAATCAATCTGGGCAATTTCAATTTGACGCAGCTCTTCCTGTATCGTACTCGTAAGATCGTAAGCCTGACTGAAAAAGGAAACAGGATAGATGTCCCTTTCGCTGATTTCCTCTATCAAGGCAGTCAGGCTTTTGATATAATCCCTTAATTGTTCTAATTTTTCTTTATTCGCCATCATAGTCCATATCATTAGATTGGCACAAACGTATATAAAAAAAATTGTTTTTCCAAATGCGTCTAATAAAAAAACGTTTTTTACAGAGGAAAGACAGGAAATTTCGTTTATATTGGTTTGTGTTCTTTATAAATTTCTTACCTGTTCGCTTTGTCATTTTTTGCTGTTTGATAATTATAATGCACTCTCGGAATGACGGGGTGAAACAGTTTCGTATAAATAATGCAGGCTAAATAAAATCATTCAATTTTCAATCACAATGCTGTCGTCTGTTGTGTTCTCGGCAATGAACTGTTCGTCGTCCGTATAAATAAGATTAGATGGGACAGAGGCGCAGTTGGCCGCTAACTCTTTGATGTCTGTATTTTTCTCAAAGACAATGATTTGTAACTGTTTTTTTACTAATGCAAGGAGAAGGGAGAATTCGCCGTAACTGCTATTTTTCACGATCACTTTGCCTTCGTCCGGGAGCCGGTTGATCAGGGATTTGAAATTGTCGTGCCGGCGTAAATTTGTGCGGACGTCACGTTCGATTGCTACGCCTTTATAAATGTAATTATGCATCACCAGATCGCTGTAATAGTCGGACGTTTCGAGTTGCCGGCAAAGTGTCCGGTACTGTTCGCGGTAAAAATGGCGCACCTCTTTGCTTCGAAGCGAATAATCACTGCTAAACCTGCTGTCATTCAGCCTGATTCGGTCCATGATCCGAATATGGATATTGCCTTTCCGCAACATAAACTCTTGCTTGGGAAGTACATGCCCCACACCATGTATCATCACCGGTATGATATCTAATTGCAATTGTTCGGCTAAAAAGAAAGCGCCCTTGCGAAATCGCTGAATCGAACAGTCTTTTGAGCGCGTACCTTCCGGAAAAGTAACGATGGAATAGCCTCTTTCAACGATTTGGCTTAACGGGCTGATCGCGTGGGTGAAGCCATCGGAAATGGGATAAAAATCGGCATATTTGATCAAGCGTCCGTAGAAAGGCGAATTCCAGACCCAATCGTTGGTCAGAATCACTAATTTGGGCGTTAACATCATGATACACATCAGATCGAGATGCGATTGATGATTGCAAATGATGATGGCGGGCTTTTCAAATGTCTCGTTCGAAAGATTGGTAAATGTCGTTTTCACCTGCGGGATATGGAAAATGGTAAATCGCGCAATCCGGTGAAGCAAACGGTGGTAGGTAAGTTTTTTCTTTTCCGTAGTCCTTCCGACAGTAAATAATATCCATCCGGCGAATGTAATGAATGCACTGAAAATCAAAAAATAAACAAACGCAAAGATCATTGCTGAAAGGTTTCGCAACGTAACAGGCATCAATCGTTTTTTTCCTTTCTTTATTGTGAGTGCATGAAACAACATGGACGGAAAAATAAAGGACATCACAATGACCGACAACATGCCTACGATTGTTACTTCAGCCAAAGAACGAAGCGCCGGATGTTTTGCCAGAATAAGCGATCCGATGCCGATGAACATGATCAAGGCCGAAAGCGCAACACTGTTTTTATACGAATACAGAATTTTGCGTTTGTAGGTATACTCATATATCAGTCCTTCAGTCATAAAAATGGTATAATCATCGCCTTGTCCAAAGATAAATGTGGCTAAGATGATATTGACAATATTGAACCGGATATCGAAGATGTTCATTAATCCAAGAATCCATATCCAGCTAATTATCAAAGGTATAAAGGCGATAATTCCTAATTCGGGACGACCAAAGGAAATAAGTAAAAATACAAACACAATCAGCCCGCACACATAGAGCACATAATCGAAATTGTCGGACAGCGATTCGACCATCCTGCGTGTCAACGAGCCAGCATCGAATGCAACAGATGATGAATCAAGCCTGTTCAGCGCCTCTTCCAAGGCTGCAGCTTTGTCGGAATCCGTATATAACAGGTTTATAATCATTGTTTTTTCTCCGGCTTCGATGATAAAATTCTTCATCAGCGCTTCTTTGACAGGATCGAATATTGCCAAGCCGGCTACATCCCATGTTTGGTCAATCATCTCTTCGAACAAATGGAAAGTACCCGGTCTAAATCCTAATTTAAACGATTCTTCATTCAAAAATAACATTACCGAGTCCCTGTGACTGCTCCAGAAGGTATTCCACCGGTTGGCACGTTCAGCTTGTTGCGAAAGAGAGGGATAAAAGGTATGTACGCCGCTGATTTTGGTGATTAAACCTTCGTCGACAAATTGGTTGAGTTTCGGCATAAGACGCTCGTTTGCTTCAAGGGCACGGTTCAAATGTTCCCACTTGGTAGCATGGCGTTCCCCTTCGGTCAGCCTGTGTTCCCGATCGGGAACCCTATGCTCCCCATCGGTAACATAGTACATGACATGCTGGTTTTGGTTCAAAATATCCATCATTCGCTGGTATTCATTTTGTTGTGTAGCAGTCATATAGTTTATTTTTTGCATATTTGTTTCGAAGTGCGTATCCTTACTAAAGAAGGCGAGTATCAAGGTCAACAACAGTGCGCTAATGACTACCCAACGATTTTTCTCAAACGGTTTGCCGATAAATTTTGAAAAAAGCGAAGGACGCGGTTGATGCCATGCGAACGGATGTGCCGGCAGGAAGTGGGGCAGGAAAAAAAGGACAAAAACAATCGTACCTATCAACAGAAGGGAAGCAAACAACCCAAGGTCGCTCATCGCATCGGAGCCGATAAAGGCGAGGCTCAGAAAGGCGCCTACTGTTGTAATATTTCCGATGGTGAGCGGTTTGATGATATCTTTGATAACTGTTCGCGGATGAGGAACATAGTTGTAATGATCAATATAATGAAGCGGGTAATTGACTGCAATGCCAAACATAATTGAACTGATACCTATCGCAATCACTGACACTTCGCCCCGAATCAGATAAAGCAGAGCCATTGCAAATAAGCCTCCGAACAAAATCGAAAAGAAGATAAGGAAAATTCGTTTCCCACTCCTGTAGGAATAGATTAAGATGGCAAAAATCAGGATTAACGATATAAAAACGGAGAATAGCGTATCTTTTTTGATCTGTGAGGCATTTGTGAGCGCTATTTCGGAAGCGCCAAAATGATGAAAAGTGATTTTACCTTCCATCGCCTGTTCCACTTTATTCATATACCGGTGAAGGGAATCAATGAAAGCGGCATTTTGGTTCGTTTCACTTACCGGCATTGTACATTCAATAAGCATGAATGCTTTATGGTCGGCTGTAAAGATATAATCCTGGTATGTATGGAACTGGTCGCTTAGCTGGAAATCCTGCAATTTCTCTAAAACAGGATGGGCGATTCCAAGCGGATCGGACAACATCATTTGTTTGAAAATCACACCGATCGGAGACAACAATTGATCAAGGTTGTTTTTCAGCCGGTTGGCAATGGCTTCTCTTGTCAGATACGTTTCGATACGTTGATAATCCGTTTCGGCTAAAAAATAAGGCATATGCAGGACAATAAACGAAGACAGCCGCAGCATTTCTGCCGGATCTACCTTGTATATCAGGCTTTTGATACAGGTCGAATCTAACGTATGCAAGTATCCGGCTAATTGTTCGATGGCTTCGATTTGGTTGTTTGCATGTTGGACGGTAGAATCCGGGGCCGAACAGTACACGGTGATTTGATTCGCAGAGACGACATACTGGAAGGCTTTGTTGATTCGTTCATTTTCTTTCGTTTCAGGCAGGAAACCGGAGATGTCTTCTTTGAAACCGATTTGAGACGTCAGTGTGGCGAAAAGAATGAATAATAGGGCGATGAAGGCAAAGAGTAATCCCTTGTGGCGTGCAAAACAGTCATAAACGGAAAGAAAAAACTTCGTCATGGTTTTTTGAACAATTTATGGCACAGCATGGACGGATAACCGTATATAAATGCCAAAAAAACTAAACATGTATTGAGCAGACTGATACGGAAAAAGTCTTTTCCTGGTCTGAAATGCGTAATCCGTTCTCCTTTCGGGGCATAGTACATACGAACCGGTACCGGTTGTATCGGGATACCTTTCCAGGCCGACCTTACAAGCCATTCCAGTTCAGCTTCGAAACGGGTTGAAAACGGCCGCATCCCTTGCATGGCGGTTAACGGATACAGCCTGAAACCGTTTTGTGTATCCTGCAGACGTCGTCCGGTCTGCACGGCAAACCAGAAATTGGAAAATCGGTTTGCAAAATTGTTCCCTGAAGGTATTTGTCCTTCAATGATACGCCGGCCGATAAGATATGTACCTGGACAGGATTCGTACAACCGGACAAATGCCTCAAGGTCGCTTGCAAAATGCTGTCCATCCGAATCGAACGTAATGGCAGCCTTATATCCCATTTCTTCGGCCCGGTTAAATCCGCATTTCAAGGCATGTCCCTTTCCTTTGTTTTTGTTGTAGGAAATGATTGCGATTTGACCGGCAAAACTTTCCAATATTTTGCCTGTATTATCGGTAGCGCCATCGTTCACGACAATAACAGAATGCGTATACCTGAGTACATCATTCAACACCCGGGCTAATGTTTTTTCATTATTATAGGTCGGGATGACGACACAAAGTTGTAATTTATCCATCCTGTCTTGCAATTCCGGCTTTTGCGCTTCTTCGACTGCTTCCAGAACAAGATTCAGTTTGCAGAAAACCGTTTTTTCACTGCTGAAAACGGCTGAAACGGCAAGTAGATTGTTCTCATCCGTTTTGAAGGAAAGTCGGGCGTTGATTTCCGGGTTTTCTAAGGGGTTGATTACGCACAAGAACTTGACATTCTTTATTTTGCGAATAAATAATGCGATCGAATGGTAGTCCTGCGCAAGTTCTTTGACCATTTGAATGATACATGCTCCCGGTGTAATCGGATTTCCCTGAAAATGGGCCTGATAGATGGGATGTTTAGCGTTTAATGTCAAACGGTACACCCACTCTGTTTCGTTTCCGGTTAATTCTGTTACAGTGTAAAAATTATTGAGTAACATACGAAATATTTAATTTATGGCACACTCCATCAGGAATATATCGCTTGGTAGAAATATATCGGTTTTCCATTCCCTGCATGCCGTAGGTATGCAACCCTATTCGGGACGCATACCGAATGGATGTGGGTTCAGTTTTTTCTGCCGAGCGATAATCCCTGACGGGATATAAGAGGAACGAAGTGTAATTACTCATCATATTACATTCAGGGAATAGACAATACTGCGTTTGAGATTTCTCAGTTCCAATTTGTTGTCGGGCATACGGATGACAGATTTCTTTTTCTTGTATTGAATCGTCAATGAGCCGTCCCGGGCATCTATCCAACGAACGGTTTTCTTTTGGAAAGAAACGTCGGGATTATCTATTTCGAAGAGGAAGTGCAGGTCGCTGGCAATCGTCCGCCGAATGTACCATTTATTCAGGAAAGAAACTGTATGCAACAGTTCGCATTTCTTTGGCGTGATGATAAAGTCGAACGCCTTGACTCCGAACTCGTTAATCACTGTGCCACGCCAGTTGTCGTCACTTTTTTTCAGCATGCAAATTCCTGAGATATGATTTCCTCCCACCTGAATATTGACCTGGTAGCGGTTCAGTTGTTCGTCGTCACGCCACTCATTTGTCCACAAACGGCTGTTTTCCAGCGAAGCGTATGCCGTCTGTGTGACCTTAGAGGTGGTGGCGCAACCTGTTAAAAAAAGTATAAGACTGCTAACGAGAAAATATTTCATCATTGATCGTTGCGTTTGTTTGCATGTTTTTCAACCGGATAAGCGTTTTATCGCCGCTTTTTTGGATTAATTCCACTTCATTGATACGGCTATCCGTTTTATTTACATACAATTGAATTGAAGAAAACAAGTCTTGTACTTCTTTTTTCAAAGGAGTCAGCGTCACGCGATAAGTGTTTGTGCTGACAGTGAATTGGGACGTAAAATCGGGCGAGTCAATCAGTCCGACGCCACTTACTCCGCCAATGATGATATTGCTGATTTCATTGAACAGTTTACTTGACCTTGCCGGAATCCTGCTTTGATTGCCCCCGGCATCCATAAATATATTTTTTCCATCCATGGCAAAAACGTACGCGACAGGTTTGGTATATTCCCAACGGATTTTGTCAGGTTGCTTGTAAAACATTTTTCCTTCCGAAGTGACCTTTTCATCCATAAAAGATAATATTTGCTCTTGTGTAAAATCACAACTCATCGTTTTCATCGCATCCGATACCCGGGTGATTTTATCAATGATTTCTTTTTTCTGGGCTTCGGTCGCCGGTTGATAAGACGCTTGTGCATAAATTGTTAAGCACAGCGACAGACTGCATAGTATATACATTAATTTATTCATATCCATGTCGTTTTAGAATTTCAATAATTTGTTCATGGGTCAGGTTGGTAATTAATTGGATTTGTTCCAAAGAAAATCTATTTCGTTTACTGTCCACTACTACACGTTCCAATATTTCTGTTTTGCCTTCGGCGCGTCCCTTGGCCAGTCCTTTGGCTTCGCCATTCTGCCAGTAGCTATTAAACAGCGTTTTTTCGGTGCGGATAATATCCCAGTATTTGTCGTATGCAGCCAGTTCTGCAGGAGTGAAAGCTGCTTCCTCGCAAAGTTCTGCGGCTTTGCGTATATATTCGTTTTCTTGCATTTCCGCGGGAAGCGTCTTTAAATCTTCGCCTACTTCTTTTAAAAAACGCAACCACAGTACCATCAATTTGCGTTCGCTCATCGTTGCGGGACGGAATTTGTTGGTCAGTTCTACCAGAATAAATTCAAGCCCCGGAATGATTTCATCAGTATTTTCGCGGTTCACGATTTGAAAGTGATGGTAAAACTCTTCGGTTTTGTGGTCGAAGTTTTCGTTGAGGATTGCCAGCGTATATACCGGTTGCAACAAACTGTAGTTTTCAGAGCGGTCCAGTTGACTGACATATACTTTGCCGGCATTGAACAGGATGCGGTTATAGAAATTTTTATCCCAGTACATCTGCATTTCAATAATAAACTGACGTTTGTGGTTGTCGCGGCATCTCACATCTACGAGCGAATATTTTTTGGCGGGATTATACGGAGTCAGTTCGGAAGGCAGGTATTCTACCTCCTCGATAAGCCTGTCGGATTCAAAAGGCATCACCGCATTCAGGAAATTAATCAACAGGTCGGGGTGCCTGCCGAAGATACGCTTGAATGTCAAATCATTCTTGGGATCAAGATAACGTGCCATAATGGTTGGTATTTTATCGTTTCAAGTCACAAAGGTAAAGATTTTATTGTTCTTCTCCTAATTGGAAGAAAAAAAACACGCTCAAAAAGAGATTCTGCTGGTGACAGGGTATAGAAACGTCATTGCGGACTTGTTCCGCAATCCCCCCGTTTGCTATTCGTGTTTCAGGGGATTGCGGAACAAGTCCGCAATGACGACTGTACGGTATAAAAACAGGCTGATTCTAATTCTCCATTACTTTTACTGTTTCTCTTCCGTTGGTCAGGATATAAATTCCGCGTCCGGGGAAGGGGATATATTCACTGGTGGATTTGGCTGTGCCTTGATAGACAAGCTGTCCGCCGACGGTGTAGAGGCTGAAGGCTTCGCCCGGCTGCAAGCCTGCGATATGCAGGAGTCCGTTTGTCAGGAGGGCTTTCAGGGATGAACCTTCGACACCTTCCACACTGACCGGGCTGGAGGTGATTCTGAAATCCTTCCAGACCGACGCAATTCTGTAGGCATTTTCCCTTCCGGCGGGGACATGCAGCATTACACGGGATCTGTTTACACCCCCGAAGACGTCTTCTGTTATCAGCGGAGGTGAAGACCAGCGAACGGTGACGTTGGTCAGGGCGGTACATCCCGCGAAGATCCGGGTTTGAATCGTATGTACGGACGAGGGAATGTCGACCGTTTTAAGATTGCTGTTATTCCTGAAAGCGGCATCACCGATTGTGGTCACCGAGTTGGAAATGGTGACCGAGGCAAGGCGTGACTGACTGAAAGCAGCCTGTTCGATGGTCGTCACCGTAGCGGGGACGGTATATGAAGCAGCCGTTTTGCCTTCGGGGTACGTAAGCAATATGGTCTGGTTCTTGTTGTACAGTACGCCTTCGGTGGATGAATATCTGGCATTGTTTGCACTGACGTTGATGGCTTCGAGCCTCGCGCAATTATCGAAGGCGAGCTGTCCAATGGTCGTTACCGATGAAGGTATTTCCATTGCTGTCAGATTTTTACTGCTGCTGAATGCCTGTGTGCCGATAGTTTGTACGGTACTGTTCAGCGTCACTGCCGCCGCCTTTGTTTCCTGGAACGCTGCATTTCCGATGGATGTTACCGTAGCGGGCAGAGCAAATGCTTCAGTTTTCCCTGCGGGATAGGTATGCAGCAGGCTCTGGTTTTTGTTGTACAGTACGCCCTGGGTGGACGAATAGGCTGTATTTGCTGCATCCACGTTGATTGCAGTCAGTGATTCACATGCGCCGAATGCGGCTGTTTCGATGGCTGTCGTTGCGTTTGGAACGGCTACGGACGTCAGTCTGGAGTTGTTATAGAAGGCTTCTTCCCTGATTGTTTGTACCGTACCCGGCATGGTGACTGACGCCATGTTTTCACAGTCCTTGAAGGCAGCCTGTCCGATTTCGGTTACTCCGCCCGGTATTACGACGGAAGTAACGGCTGTGTTGCCTTCAAAAGCGCTTGCTCCGATGGATGTTATGCCCAGGTCGTTGGGAATTACTACATCGCCGCCTTCGCCGTTGTATTTGTAAAGGGTGTTGTTGGCGCTTAAAAATTCAACGTCGTTGTTGTTGAAGACGGTGTAAGAGTCTAATATCCAATCGCTTCCTTCCCAAATATAATGGTTCACAATCGTCCTGTTCCCGTTACTATCATAAACGGCTTCACGCTTGGGCATGGTATCCTTTCCACTCCAGGCGCCATTTTCTACATAATAAAATTCACTGCTGAGTACAAGATTTATGTATCCACCGTCCGGCAGATCCATACGCTGGTATGTTCTGATTTCTTTCGCATAGTAGGGTGTCCCATCACCACTTACCCATTCAAAAAGAGTTCTTAAATTGGTGTCTAAATGATATTCATACCGGCATTGGTCTCTAAGTTCTCCGTTCGAATAGTTTTCAACTGAAAACAACCGATCCAAATGATCGTATGTGACAACGAATTTTCTATAATCACTTATAATACATTCAGTCAGTCTTCCTTTGCTGTCAGTAACCGTTGTATAAGGGGCAGAATCACCCCATGTCCAATATGTCCAGAAATAAGCATTTATTCCAGGTTTATAAAAACGAAACTCACCATTTACAATTTCTGGGTAAGGTTCAAAATCACCCGTCGTCAAAAAATTGTTTTCAGGTCCTTCGTACCATTCCGTTTCCACCCATTTGCTGTCCGTCCATTTGTAGTATTTTTCTCCCTCGCATTTATAGCGCGGTTCTCCCGCCATGCTGTAATTAGTGTAACCGTAATCTGTTGTTGATCGCAGTTTGATGTCCTGTTCGGGCGCTGACATTGCTTTGCCTGCCATACCTTCTCTTGTGTTCTGGCCGAACACAGGGAGGCAAATCAATGCTATCCCGATTAATACGCCTGTTAATTTTGTCATTGTTTTGTTCATTTGAATTTGATGTTAAATTTATTTTCATACGCAATGATGATGCGTTAAGTTGTAGTTGACATGACACTGATTCTTAATTCTCCATTACCTTTACTGTTTCTTTTCCG
>Ga0099364_10003976_pt1 | contig 22567 bp, 17 predicted proteins | sample TergutTh196P3_FD_73070 | JGI IMG/M metagenome (GOLD analysis project Ga0099364, IMG submission 73070) | Microcerotermes parvus P3 segment gut microbial communities from Pointe-Noire, Republic of the Congo - Th196 P3 | ecosystem: Host-associated > Arthropoda: Insects > Digestive system > Gut ...
GATCCTTCGCGATGGACTGATATCAAGCTGGGGCAGAATTCATAGTAGGGGCGACCTGTGGTCGCCCGCTGGCAAAAAAGACATCCATTTCGCAAGAAGTCTATTGAATTATTTTTTGTTTTTGCCGCGGGGCGCTTACCCCGCGGCTCAAATTTACAAAGTATTTACATTTAATCAATTGACAAATTCTCTCATTGAGGGTATGATAATAATAAGTGCTGGCACTCTGGCGGGTAGAGTGCTAATTCATGATCCAACGCGAAAGGAGCATTGCCATGCTCAGCGAGCGCAAGCGGCGCATCCTTTGCGCCATTGTGGAGCAGTATAACAGGACCGGCGAGCCGGTGGGCTCCAAGCGGCTGATGGAGCTGCTGCCGGATGCCGTTTCCTCGGCCACCATCCGCAACGAGATGGCGCAGCTGGGGGAGCTGGGCTACCTGGAGCAGCCGCACACCTCCGCCGGGCGGGTACCCTCGCGCACGGCATACCGGTACTACATCGACCACCTGCTGCCGGGGCGAGAGCTGAGCACCGCGCAGCGGGTCCGGCTGGAGGAAAGGCTGCTGGAGCATGCCCGGGAGCCCGAAAACCTCCTGGAAAACGTGGGCCGCCTGCTGGCGGAGCTCACCAACTGCACCGCGCTTTACGCGGCCCCCGGCGGCGCGGATATCCGCGTCAAGCGCCTGGAGATGACGCCTGTGAGCGGGCATATGGCCATGGTGGCGCTGCTGACGACCCACGGCGCGGTGAAAAGCCGGGTAATCCGTACCGAGTCGCCCATCGGCGAGGAACTGCGCGCGCTGTTTTACCGCGTTTCGCGCGAGAGCATTCTGGACCGTCCCCTGGAGGAGCTCACCCAGGGCTATATGCAGTCTCTCGCGGCCAAAACAGGGGCGCATCTGTTGACCATGGCCTGTCTGCTGGCTACCGTGGCGGAGCTCGCCTGTGAATCCGCGGGGCGGGAGGTGCTGGTGGAGGAGGCGAACAGCCTGCGGCATCCCGAGATGGAACGCGGCGCGGCCCGGCTGCTGCGGGATCTGCGCGCGGCTATCGCGGCGGAGCGGCTGCGGGAATCGCTGTGGGCCAACGACGTGCAGGTGATCTTAGGCGCGGAAACCCCCTGGAGCCGCGGCGCCCATGACATCAGCCTGATTCTTTGCTCTTATGCCGTGGGGGATTCCCGGGGCGGGCTGCTGGGCATTCTCGGCCCCGTACGCCTGGATTACGCCCGCGTGATTCCCTGCCTGCGCACCGTGACCGCCCTGGTAGGGCGCATGCTGACGGCGGCAATAGAAGAATGATTTTTAGATTTTAGACTTTAGATTTTAGATTTTAGACTTTTAGAGCTTTAGACTTATTTTTTAAGATAACAGAAGGGGCTATTGATATGGCAAAAAAACAGGCGGCGGATGCGTCGGTGCTCAACGACCTGGACGAGGCGCTGGCCAAGGACAGCGACGACGAGAGTTCCCTGGCCGGGGAGCTGGCCCAGACGAAGGACCAGCTGCTGCGCCTCGCGGCGGACTTCGATAATTTCCGCAAGCGCTCCCAGCGGGAGCGGGAGGAGGCCTTCCTGCTCACCAAGGCGGATGTTCTCAAGGCCTTTCTGCCCGTGCTGGATAACCTTGACCGCGCGGAGAACGGCCTGGAGGCCGCCGAGGCCGAGGATTACCGCAAGGGCGTGACCATGATCTTCGAGCAGCTGCGGCAGATTCTCGCAGCGCAGGGGACCGAGGCCTTCGGCGGGGCCGGCGACGCCTTTGACCCTGCCCTGCACAACGCCGTGATGCACGATGAAGATCCCGAGCTGGGAGAAAGTGTCGTCGCGGAGGTTTTCCAGAAGGGCTACCGCGTGGGAGATAAGCTCCTTCGCGAGGCGGTGGTTCGTGTGGCGAATTAGGGGGCGGCAAAGATAAGGCGCAAACTTAGCGGAAGCGGAAAGCGGAACAATTGCAAATCAATTCATCATCAAATCAATTCATAAGAAAGACAATCCATACGAGGAGGAAAATATCATGGGAAAAATCATTGGCATTGACTTGGGTACGACCAACTCCTGCGTCGCGGTTATCGAGGGCGGCGAGCCGGTTATCATCCCCAACGCGGAGGGCGCGCGCACCACGCCGTCCGTGGTGGCCTTCGGCAAGAACGGCGAGCGCCTCACGGGCCAGATAGCCAAACGCCAGGCCATCACCAACCCTGACCGCACCGTGTCTTCCATCAAGCGTCAGATGGGCAGCGATTTTCGTGTAAACATCGACGGCAAGCGCTTCACGCCGCAGGAAATCTCCGCGATGATCCTGCAAAAGCTCAAGACCGACGCCGAGGCCTATCTGGGCGAGACGGTGACCGAGGCGGTCATCACCGTGCCGGCCTACTTCACCGACGCCCAGCGCCAGGCCACCAAGGACGCCGGGCGCATCGCCGGGCTGGAGGTCAAGCGCATCATCAACGAGCCCACCGCCGCGGCGCTTTCCTACGGCGTGGACAAAGAGGCCGACCAGAAGGTCATGGTTTATGACCTGGGCGGCGGCACCTTCGATGTGTCCATCATCGAGATGGGCGACGGCGTGCAGGAGGTGCTCGCCACCGCCGGCAATAATCACCTGGGCGGCGACGACTTCGACCAGCGGATCATCGACTGGCTGGCGAAAACCTTCCAGCAGGAAAACGGCATTGATCTGCGGGGGGACAAGATGGCCATGCAGCGCCTGAAGGAGGCCGCCGAGAAGGCGAAGATCGAGCTTTCGGGCGTGAGCTCCTCTCAGATCAGCCTGCCCTTTATTACGGCGGACGCCACGGGTCCGAAGCATATGGAAACCACCCTCAGCCGGGCGAAGTTCAACGAGCTCACCGCCGACCTGGTGGAAAAGACCATGGTGCCCGTGCGTCAGGCCATGCAGGACAGCAAGCTGCGGGTGAATGAGATCAATAAAGTTCTTATGGTGGGCGGCTCCAGCCGCATTCCCGCCGTGCAGGACGCCGTGAAGCAGTTCATCGGCGCGGAGCCCTTCAAGGGCATCAACCCCGATGAGTGCGTGGCTCTGGGCGCGGCGCTGCAGGCGGGCATTCTGGGCGGCGACATCAACACCGGCCTGCTGCTGCTGGACGTCACCCCGCTCTCTCTGGGCATTGAGACCATGGGCGGCGTGAACACCCGTATCATCGAGCGCAACACCACCATCCCGGCCACGAGAAGCCAGATTTTCAGCACCGCGGCGGATAACCAGCCCTCCGTGGAGGTCCATGTGCTGCAGGGCGAGCGCGAATTCGCGCGGGACAACAAGACCCTGGGCGTGTTTCATCTGGACGGCATTCTGCCCGCCCGGCGCGGCACGCCGCAGATTGAGGTCACCTTTAACATCGACCCCAACGGCATCGTGAATGTCTCCGCGAAAGACCTGGGCACCCAAAAAGAGCAGAGCATCACCATTACCTCCTCCACAAACATGAGCAAGGACGACATTGAGAAGGCCGTGCGGGAGGCGGAGCAGTTCGCCGCCGAGGACAAGGAGCGCCGCGAGGAGGTCGATCTGCGCAACGAGGCCGACCAGATGGTCTATCAGAGCGAAAAGATGCTCAGCGAGAACGCCGACAAATTCTCTGCCGAAGATACAACCGAGGTCAGCGCCGCGCTGGAAAATCTCCGCGAAGCGCTGAAAGGCGAGGACATCAACCTGATCAAATCCCGCAAGGAGGAGCTTCAGGCGAAGTTCTACAGCATGAGCGAGAAGCTCTATCAGCAGGCCGCGCCGCAGGGCGACCCGGCGGAGGGCTACGGCCCCACCGAGGGCTACGCAGCCCCGCCCGATGAAGATGTGCCCGAGGTGTAATGCGAGCAAGTGCGAGTAAGTGCGATGAAAAGCGATTGAACGATAGAAAAGAGGCCATCCAGTGCCGGACAAACGTGATTTCTACGACGTCCTGGGCGTAACAAAAGGCGCGAGCGAGGACGAAATCAAAAAGGCCTATCGCGGCAGGGCGAAGCAGTACCACCCGGATCTGAACCCGGACGATCCCGGCGCCGAGGCGAAGATGAAGGAGGCCAACGAGGCCTACGAGGTGCTGTCAGACCCGCAAAAGAAGGCGCGCTACGACCAGTTTGGCCACGCGGGGGTGGACCCCAACGCCGGGCCGGGCTTTCCCGGCGGCGGCTTTCAGGGCAGCTTCGATTTCGGCGACCTGGGCGACATCTTCGGGAGCATCTTCGGGGGCTTCGGCGGCGGCGGGCGGGGCGCGAATCCCAACGCGCCGCGCCGGGGCAGCGACCTGGAGCAGCACGTGGTCATTTCCTTTGAGGACGCCGCCCGGGGCTGCAAGCGTACCATTGAGCTCAACCGCATTGAGCCCTGCGTAGACTGCGGCGGCACGGGCGCGGCCAAGGGCAGCGTGCCGAAAAGCTGCGCCGAATGCGGCGGCTCCGGCCAGAAAACCGTGCAGCAGCGCACGCCCTTCGGCGTGATCTCCTCCTCCAAAACCTGCCCGAAATGCGGCGGCAGGGGCAAGAGCATCGAAAATCCCTGCGCCACCTGCCGGGGCGGCGGGCGCGTGCGCAGGCGCAGCCCCCTGGAAATCAACGTGCCCGCGGGTATCGACGATGGTCAGGCCCTGCGCGTGGGCGGCGAGGGCAACAAGGGCCTCAACGGCGGCGGGCCGGGCGACCTCATTGTGGGCGTCACGGTGCGGCCCCACCCCATCTTCGAGCGCGAGGGCAACGATCTGTGGTGCGACATCGGCATCCAGTTCTGGCAGGCGGCTTTGGGCGACACGATTTACGTTCCCACCCTGGAGGGCAAGGTGGAACATAAGATTCCCGCCGGCACACAGCCCGGCACGGTCTTCACCATTCGAGGACGCGGAATTCCCGTTTTAGGCGGCAGCGGCCGCAAGGGCGACGCCCATATCCGCGTGCAGGTGGAGGTGCCCGAGCGCCTCAGCGCCGAGCAGCGCGGGCTCTTTGAGCAGATGAAGCCCCAGTTCCCGGCCTCCTCCACGGCGGGCCCGCCAAAGAACCCGCCGGAGCCCCCGGACGAGCGCACGGGCTTTTTTGGCAGGCGAAAAAGATAATATTTTAGATATTAGATTTTAGACTTTAGATATTAGATTTTAGTTTTTAGACATTAGATATTAGATATTAGATTTTAGACTTTAGATATTAGATAATAGAACGCCGGACATTTTTGATGGATGTCCGGCGTGTATTATCTGTTTTTAATGATTGTTGTGATGCAAGATTGTTGTTTGCCACGGCTCGGCAATGCCTCGCCCTACTCGGGTCCGGCCAATGGCCGCGCCTGCGCTTTGTCTAATATCTAAAATCTAAAGTCTAAAATCTATTATCTAGCTTTCCACTGCGCCCGGAGCATCTGCCCCAGGGCCCTGATCCCTACCCCTGCCATCCGCAGGGGCCCGGGGAGCACCCCCGAAAACAGCGGGGAACGCAGCTTCTGCTTTTCCCCCTGCCCGCGCAGGGCCTGCGCGGCGCCGGTGGCCGCGTGGCCGCGCATATCGGCGCCCCAAACGGGGGAATCTTCCGGCGCGAGAAGCACCGCGCCGTCGGCGAAGGCGCAGGCCTCCCGGGTGACAGCCTCGCCGGGACGGAGGCCTTCGAAGCCAAAGAGAGCCAGCACCGCGGTCTCCTCCGCGCCGTTGTAGGCCGGGGCCAGGGAGCGCGACTGGGGCGCGACGATGACGAAGGCCTCGCAGACGCTGCCATTGCCCCGGCTGTGGTGCAGGCGCTGGCGGCCCGCGTAGGTGCCGAAGGGGTTGAGCCTCACAAGGTCCTGGCCATTTTGGCGGCGCAGGCGCATGGGGCAGTGGGCCATGGAGCCCAGCAGCTGCCGGGCGTTGGCCAGCAGCAGGCCGCTCTCGCCGTTGCTCAGGCCCACGAAGCCCCCCGTGAGCTGGTGGTTGAAGGAATCCAGGCTTTCATTTTCGGGCACGCTTTCCCGGAAGCTGGCGATGGGGTAATCCGAGATATCCTCCGCGAAGTTGCGCTTGACCACGTGGAGCTCCCCGGGCAGGCGCGGCGTGAGCTGAAAGGGCGCCGCCTGCCGCCAGCGCACATCGTAATACCGCCCCAGCGCGCTGGACTGCGTGGAAAGCGTATAGCTTTCCTCTGTGCGCGGATACCGCGCGTTCATTCGCACGATTACGCCGCCGACGCCGGGCAGGGTGAAGAAATCGAACTGGCACTGCCCCGGGGAAAGCTCCTCCGGCAGGTGCAGCTCGCCCTCGACCCGCAGGCCCCGCAGCTGCCCGGCGGCGGGGAGGGCCGCGCAGCGCTTGGCGGTCATGGGATAATTCTGTTTGCCGTAGCTCAAAAAGCTCCGGAGGAAATCCCGCCCGCCGATGGCTTTGCCATTGTATTTGACCGAGAGCACTTCCCCATGCGCGCAGAATGCCAGGCTGAGCCCCCCCGCCTCCAAACGAAGAGAAGGCGCGGAAGGGGGAGAGGGGATCTCCGCGCCGTTGGTGACGCTGATTTCAGCGCGCGCGAAGGCCTCGTCAAAGCGGCACAGAGCGTAGGCGCTGGCGACGGAGCCGTCCGCGTGCGTATCCAGGGTGACCGCGCCAAAGCTGGCGAGACCCTCCGCCGCGATGCCCAGCCGCTCAATCCGTGTGAGCCATCCGGGCGCGAAGCACAGCTCTGTGCCGGCCAGACAGCTGTTGTTGAGATTCACCAGCGTGAGCTGCCCGGGGCGCTCCAGCGCGTCCAGCTCCTTGCGGAGCATCGTTTCCGAAAGGGCCAGGGCCCCGCGCTCCCGGTCAATATTCAGCACCGGCGAGGCCAGCCCGAAGTGCGTGGTGGAAAGCAGCAGAATCCGCTCCCGGAAGCCGGGGGAGTCCGCGTCAAGCCCCCGGGTCTTCGCCAGGGCGCGGGCCTTTTCGACGCGGCTCCACAGCAAGCGGTTGAAGGGCTTTTCGGCCCAGCTGGACCAGCCCGTATAGCTGCCGTCGGCGGTGTCGTGGCCGAAGCTGATCTCCCCCAGGGGCGGATGGTTTTTCAGATAGCCCCCCGGGGTGTTGAATTCCACGAAATCCAGCTCCGCCACCTCCTCCACCAGGCCCAGAATGCCCTGTGTGTTGGCCAGGCGGTTCAGGGGCGCGGGCAGATCGAAGGGCTCCCAGCAGAAGGCGTCGGCGTCCATGTTGACGAAGATAAAGACGTCTGTTTTGATTTCGCCGCTCAATTGCCGGGCGTGCAAATCCTTGGCCAGGGCGCGCAGCGAGCCCGCGTCGATCAAGTCCGCGTTGGAATAGCTGGGCAGCACCGTGAGGCTTTCGCCCTCATAGGTGAATGTCAGCGGGTTGAAGGCCAGGGCGTCGCGCAGGCGCGGCACGATGGTGTTGAAGGCGTCGAAGGGCACGCAGCTGTAATAAAGGCACAGGGCTTCTATGCCGCAGCGCCTGTAGTCCCGCACCTGGGGCGGCGAAAACATGACCTCCTGCGGGCGGACGATTCTCTCGCAGGCGCCGAAGAGATCCGCCAGCCCCGAGCCCCAGGGATTGGTGACCGCCCACTGGACCGACGCATCGAACTCATCCCGGGTCATGGCCCCCAGCGCGCCGTTGTTGTAGCCCATGATGATGTTTTCGTCGCCCCGGCGCTCCACCCGTTCCCGCACGCCCTCAATGATATCCGGCGCGTATTTCGGCAGGATATCCTCCAGGGAAAAGGCGTTTTCGAAGTCCCAGGTGCCCTTGACGGGGATGCCCCGCTCATTGAGGCCGTTGAGGATTTCGATGACGCGGCGGATAACGCGGATATCGCCGCCAAAGCCCGTGGCGTCATTGGCGTCGCCCCGGTAGGAGTGGTAGCAGTTGACATGGAAGCCGTAACCGATATGGACCTTATACATGGCGTCTCCTCGATTAGAAGTATTATTGACGTAAAAATTATATCACAGGGCTTTATAGAAAGCAATATGGACATGCGAAACAGCTGAAAAAATCTCTCCTTGCAAAAATCATGGCGATATGATATGATGTTTTCAAATATATCTGCTTTTATAAATAAATTTAAATATGAAATTTATATTTGGCAATCAATGAACGGAGGCTGCGAAATGCGAATCGCGATGTACTTTCACGCCGGATGTCTCAATCGGGGCAATGAGGCGATTGTCCGGGGGACGCTGCCGATGCTCCGGGAGGCCTTCGGTGCGGCGGAGCTGACGCTTCTTACCAGCAAAATCGAGGAGGATCTGGCCGCGCGCCTGCCGGAGGATCTGCGCGTGCGACAGCTGTATCCCACGGAAATGAAGGGAATCAGCCGCTTTTCGCCGGACTATCTTCGATTGTGGTACTATCGCCTGAAATCCACGGAAAAGGCGGACGAGCTCTTTTTTTATCAGATGTTCAAGGATTCGGACGCGGCGGGGTATGACCTGTATCTCTCCGTGGGCGGCGACAACTATTGCTACGGCGCCCTGAGCGATATCGCGGCGCTGAACCGGATTTTACTGGAAAGGGGCAGGCCCGCCGTGCTCTGGGGCTGCTCCGTGGAGGAGGAAAAGCTCACGCCGCAAAAGCGGGAGGACCTGCGGCGGTACAGCCTGATCACCGCCCGGGAACACCGCAGCCTCGCGCTGCTGAACGATCTGGGCCTGGGGGAGCGCTCTTTTTACCACCCCGACCCGGCCTTTTTGATGGAGGCAAAGCCCCGCGCGCTGCCGGAGGGTTTCGTTCCGGGGCAGACGATTGGCCTGAATCTGAGCCGCTTCGTCACGCAGGACAACCCGGGCTGCGCCGCGGCGCTGCGGGCCCTGCTGCCGCTTTTGCTGCGGGAAAGCGGCGGGAGCGTCGCCCTGGTCCCCCATGTTCTGCGCCCGGGCTGGAATGACGACCGCGATGCTCTGCGCGATCTGCTGGAGGAATTCGGCGAGGATCCCCGCCTGATTCCCGTCGGCTTTGAGGCTCCTTGGAGCGCGGAGGAGCTCAAGCATCTGATCTCCCAGTGCCGCTGCTTCATTGGCGCGCGAACCCACGCCGTGATCGCGGCCTATTCCACCGGCGTGCCCGCGCTTGCCCTGGGCTACAGCGTGAAGGCCTACGGCCTGGCGGAGGATCTCTTTGGCTCAGCGGATGGCCTGGTGCTTTCCCGGGAGGATTTCGGCGGCGAAGGGGTCTGCCATATGGCGGAGGCCTTCTTCGAGAGGGAAAACGAGCTGAGGCGGACGCTTTCAGACAAGCTGCCGCGGGTGAAACAGGGCGCGCGCGCCGCCGCGGAACGGCTGAAGACGCTGATTTGACGCGATAATTCTGTGCTTTAGCTGGATAGATTTGTGAAATTATGTTAGTTTTCTTCCGTATTTTTCTATTTCAACTGTGTATGTTTTGTGCAGGCCTACGAAAATGAAAAAAATATTACAAAAGGATTACATTTTGATTTCTTTTGTGATATAATGGTGATACGAGAACTGTTGAAAAATGGTCCCGAAAAACACGCCGGAGGTACTGCCATGGCTTTTAAGCGGACGGAGGGGGAGTTCCCGTCGTCTTCTGGCTTGGCCAACGTCTTTTACCGCGTTTGGGAACCGGAAAACCAAGCTGTTGCCGCAATGCAGATTGTGCACGGCATGGCGGAGCACGGGGAACGCTACGAAGCCTTCGCGCAGGCGCTTTGCGACGCGGGCATCGCCGTTTGGTGCGCCGACCTGCCCGGCCACGGAAAAACCACGCGGGACGCGGAGCTGCGCGGCTATTTTGGCAGGAAAAACGGCTGGAAGCATTTGCGCAGCGACGTTAAGGCGCTGACAAACCTGATGCGCGACCACTATCCGCTGGATTTACCGTTCTTTTTGTTTGGGCACAGCATGGGCTCCTTTATCGCCCGGGCCTATACGGAGCGCTACAGCGACGATTTGGCGGGCGCGGTTTTCTGCGGTACCAGCGGCTCCAATCCCGTGGCGGCCGCGGGCATTCTCGCGGCAAGAATCATCGCGCTTCTCCGGGGGGACACCTACCGCAGCGAGCTGCTGGACCAAATCGGTTTTGGGCATTATAACGACAAATACCCCGGCAAGCCGCGCACGAAGTTCGACTGGCTCAATACGGATTCCGCGGAAGTGGACATCTATATAGAGGATAAGGACTGCGGGTTTATTTTTACGGCGGCTGGCTATCTGGATTTGCTGCATTTGCTGAAGCATGTCAACCGGGGCAAATGGTTCCGGGATTCCATTCCGCACCACTTTCCCATGCTGCTCATCGCGGGGGACGCGGACCCGGTGGGGGATTACGGCAAGGGCGTGCAGCAGGTGGCGCGCAGGCTGCGGGAGGCCGGGCGCAAGCAGACTGTCCTGCAGCTGTTTCCCGGCATGCGGCACGAAATTCTGCTGGCGCCCGAACGCCAGCTGGTCTATGACTGCGTGATCCAATGGATCCAGGGCGTACTGGAAAAGAAGATTTAATCACGGCGTTTTGAAGCGTTTGGTGAAGAAGCATGGAGAAGACAATTCAGCCCCAACGGGCTTTTCAATGGAGGTTTGGCGAATGATGAAGACGCTGCTCGTCTACCATTCAAAGCGAGGCCTGGTGCGCGCCATGTGCGAGGCCTCCGCGATGGAGCATGTAGATGTGATGGAGCTGCAATCCCGCTATCAGGCGCATCCGATCATGAATTTTTTGGCTGACTGCTACCGCGCGCTCACCGGGCGCGGCACGGGTCTGGCTCCCATGGAGCTGGATCTGGCCGGCTACGACAGCATTGTGTTGGTCAATTCCCTGCGGCTGTTTTCGCCCAGCGCGGAGTGCAACGAGTTTCTCTACCGCTGCAACCTGGCCGGGCGTGAGGTGAGCTGCGTTGTCTGCAACCGCGTACGCTCCTTTGGGCAGGCAGGCGCGAAGCTGCGCAAGCGGGTTCGCCTGGCGGGCGGCTCCTGCCGCAGCGTGGCCTATGTGACCGAAAGCGATTTGGCCCAGCACGCGAAGGAAAAGAGCATGATCCAGCTGCACAGCCACACAGAGCCGGTATAAAAGAACAAAAACATTTCGAGCGCCAACCTTGATTGGCGCTCGGTTTTTGTTTTGGCTCAGAAGATGAACAAGCCGAACAGCGCGGCGCAGATGGGGATGAGAATGCTGGTGAGCAGGGTGGTGACCGCTATAATCAATGTAACCATTCGCTGCAAACTCCTTTCATTTTTTTGATGTTTTTTGATTTGATGGTTTTTTATGCTTTTTACGTTTCTTTGACAGGCAAGGGCTTGACTGCCGCTTCTGCATGTATTATAATAGACAGATGTCTATTTGGCAACCATCAGTTGGATTAAAGCTGTCGGGAACCCGACAGCGATCGTGCCTGCCGTTGCCTTCTGGACAAATCAGACGCAATTAACGGGAGGCGGCAAAATGGAGGGCCAAAATCAGAATCTAAATCTAAATCGAAAAATACAGTACACGCGCATGGTGCTTTCGGATGGCCTGATTGAGCTGATGAAGGCGAAGCCCTTTGAGAAAATCACGGTGAAGGAGCTCTGTGAACGGGCGAACGTCAACCGGTCCACATTCTATACGCATTATGAGGACATTTATGCTCTGCTGCGCTCCATTGAGGAGGAAACTCTCGCCTGGGAGCGCGGGGAGATGGAGACGCTTCTGGGTAAATGGGAGGAGGGCAAGAGGGCCACCATCCGCTCGCTAGAGCGGCTTTTCGAATGCTTTGTGGAAAACCGGAAATACCTGCAGGTGCTCATGAGCGAGAAGGGCAGCATCTCTTTTCAAAAAAAATTTTTCTTCGTGGCCTATCAGATGAACGATTTCCCTGCCGCGCAAAGCAGGGCCGCGCCGCCGTTTGAGAAAGAGATGCGCTTTCTCTTCGTCGTCAACGGTGGGGTCGGCATCGTGCAGCATTGGCTGAAAACAGGCATGAAAGAATCCCCGCGCGCAATCGCGGAGATCCTATATGATATCGCGTTGTCTGTGTTTTAGAGCCCTTGGCCGTTTGTCATTGGCGCAGGCTCTGACCCGCCAAAAGACCGGAAGCCCAGGCCCAGTGCAGCATAAATCCTCCGCAGCCGCCGTCGATATCCAGCAGCTCGCCGCAGGCGTATAAGCCCGGCACGAGGCGGGATTCCAATGTCCCGGCGCAAAACTCGGAGACCGCCGCGCCGCCCGCGGTGATCTGGGCGTGGGCAAAGCCGCGGGTGCCGGCGACAGGGAATGCGAAGCGCTTCGCCGTTTTCGTGAAATGATCGAGTTTGTTCGATCCGCTTTGCTTGATCACTGCCTCGCCGATTCTCTTTGGCAGAAGACCTGCCAGAAGCTGTTCGGGGGAGGCCTCGGGGCAGCTGCGCGCAAATTCCGCGAGCAGCGCCGCGAGTGCCGGCGCGGATAATTCGGGCAGCAGGTCCAGCACGGCGACCGTGCCGGGCTCAGCCGCGCGGCTGAGCTCCATGGCGGCGATGCCGGAAAGGCCGTCCTCCGTGAAGAGAATTTCGCCGAAGGCCTCCCGCAGCGGCAGGCCTTCGGCGTTTTCCAATGTAATCCCCGCGGAAACCCGCAGGCCCTTGAGCATGGGCAAAATAGGCGACTTCAGCCGAATTTGCACCAGGGCCGGCTTTGGCGGGACGATTGCGTGACCCAGCGGCGCGAGCAGCGCGAAGCCGGAGCCGTCGGAGCCATGGGCGGGCGCGGCGCAGCCTCCGGCGGCGAGGATCACGCGCCGGGCGCGGATGTCGTCATTGAGCAGAAAGCCCTGCCGTTCCCGCCGGACAGAACGCACGTGGGTGTCGCAGCGCAGCGTTACGCCGGCCCGCGCCGCGCCGAAGCGCAGGGCGTCCAGCACGGAGGATGCGGTGTTGCTGCGGGGATACACGCGGCCTTCGGCGTCCTCCCGCAGCGCAAGGCCCAGGGAGCGGAAGAAGGCCTCGCATTCCGCCGGGCCGAAGCTTTTGAGGGCGGATAAAGCGAAATCCCGGTTATGATAGGGGTGCTCCAGCACCGCGCGGTTGCTCAGGTTGCAGCGGCCGTTCCCGGTGGCGAGAATTTTTTTTCCCGCCCGCGGCAGGCGTTCCAGCAGGAGCACGCGCCCGCCCGCCCGCCCGGCCGCGATGGCCGCCGCGAGCCCGGAGGCTCCCGCGCCGACGATGGCTGTGTCGTAGATCATAGTTCCTCTTTACACACCAGCTTCTTCACGGCCTTCGCGCCGCCCTTCAGCAGGGTGTAGATGGAGCGCAGGTATTTTTCCTCGTTGAAGATGGACACGAGGGCCTCCGCCATGTCCGCCGTGAGCATGCCGCCGGACCACAGCGCGATGGTGCGCACGGGCATTTCGAACACGCTGTCTATCAGGGCCTCCGTGTCGCCCAGACCCTCCATCTTTTTCGCCACCAGAGGCATTACGCCCTTGACGGCTTTATAGAGAAAACGGCCCGGGCGGCCCTGCCGCGCGTCCTCGATGGTGTGGTCGAGGCCCAGGCGCTGGGGCAGCTGCGGGTGGGTCGGCGGCAGCGGGAAGCCCAGGAGCGCTTCGAATTCCTCCGCGGGAGCCTGCTGCACCTCGCCGCTTTGGTAGGCCGGCAGGGCGCCCGTGTAAATCGCGGGGGCCTGGACGGTGTTTTGCAGCTTTACCGCGGCGGCCAGGCGGATGTCCCGGCTGGAGGCGGCCGCGAGGATGCGGTAGCTTCCGCTCTCGCAGTACCAATCGGCCAGGCCGGTGTGGTAGAAGGCGAACGCCGCCGCGTCCAGGACGAAGCTGACCTGCGCCTCCTCCCCGGCCTTGACAAACACTTTTTCGAAGCCCTTGAGCTCTTTGGCGGCGCGAAAAACATCTGTTTCGGGCGGGGCAACGTAGAGCTGCACGACCTCATAGGCGTCGAAATCGCCGGTGTTCTTTACGGTGAGAGAGATCTTCAGGCTGCTTGCCGGGGTGATCCTCTTGGCCGAAAGCTTCAAATCGGAATACTCGAAGCTGGTATAGGTCAAGCCGTGGCCGAAGGGGAAGAGGACCTCCTTTTCGGCCTTGTCGTAGTAGCGGTAGCCCACATAGATGCTCTCGCGGTACTCCACCGTAAGGGGGTTGCCGGGGAAGAAGTCATAGCAGGGGGTATCCTCCAGGCGCAGGGGGAAGGTTTCGGCCAGCCTGCCGCTGGGGCTGTAGTCGCCGAAGAGCAGGTCCAGCTGGGCCTCGCCCACGGCCTCGCCGCCCAGATAGGATTCCAGCACGGCGGAAACGTCGTCGATCCAGGGCATGCGCACGGGCGCGCCGTTGTGCAGCACCACCACGACATTGGGCTGGACCTTCGCCACGGCGGCGATAAAATCGTTCTGGCAGGAGGGCAGGTCGAGATGCCTGCGGTCGCTGCCCTCGGTCTCGAAGGAATCCGGAAGCCCGGCGAAGATGACCGCCGTGTCGCAGCGCTTTGCCAAAGCGATGGCCTGCTCCGCGAGCACGGGGTTATACATCAAATCGCGCACACCAAAGCCCTCGGCGTATTCCACGTCCAGGCCTTCGCGGTCAGAGGCGGCCTCCAGCGCGGAGCTGACATGCCAGGGGTTGATGTGGGAGCTGCCGCTGCCCTGGTAGCGCGGCTGGCGGGCGAAGCCGCCCAGAAAGGCGACCTTCTGCTCCTTTTTGAGGGGAAGCGTGCCGTTGTTCTTGAGCAGCACCATGCTCTCTCTCGCCACCGCGCGGGAGGCCTCGTGGTCGGCGGCCCAGTCCAAAGCGGGTGCGGGGCCCTCGCCGGCGCCCTCCACCGCCCGGAGCACCAGGTCGATCACCCGCTCGCAGGCGGTGTCCAGGGCGCTCATTTCCAGCTCGCCGCTTTCCAGCGCGGCCAGAAGATTTTCGTTGTGGAAGCCGTAGCTGCCGGGCATTTCGAGATCCAGCCCGGCGGCGACGCCCTTGCCGCGGTTGCTCACCGCGCCCCAGTCAGACACCACGAGGCCCTGGAAGTCCCATTCCCGGCGGAGGATATCCGTGAGCAGGCGCTTGTTTTCGGAGCAGTAGATGCCCTCAAACAAACGGTTGTAAGCCGCCATGACCGTCCAGGGCCCGGCGCGCTTGACGGTCTGCTCGAAGGAGGGCAGATAAATTTCCCGCAGGGCCCGCTCGTCCACGACGGAGCGCACGGTCATGCGGCGTTTTTCCTGGTTGTTGGCGGCGTAATGCTTGACGCTCACGCCCACGCCCTGGGACTGCACGCCCTGGGTGTAGCTGACCGCCAGCTCCGACGAGAGATAGGGATCCTCTGAGAAATACTCGAAGTTCCTGCCGCAAAGAGGGGAGCGCTTGATGTTTACGCCGGGGCCCAGCAGCACCGCCAGGTTCTCCGCCCGGCATTCCGCGCCGAGGGTTTTGCCCATATCGGCCAGCAGCGCGCGGTGAAACGAGGCTGCCGTGCCGCAGGCGCAGGGAAAGCACACCGAGGTGTTGCTGCCGCCGATGCCCAGGGCGTCGGCGCCGCCTGTCTGCTTGCGCAGCCCGTGCGGGCCGTCCGCCAGCATGATGCTGGGAATGCCCAGCCGCTCAATGGGATAGGTGTGCCAGGTGTCCTTGCCGGTGATGAGATGCAGCTTTTCTTCCAGGGTCAGCTGCCGCACGATGGATATGCTCTGTTCGCTCATGGAAAAACCTCCCCCTGTATATTGTGTGATCGATGTGTGATGAAAGACAACAGACGCGAATAACAGAAGTCTTTATACGTCCGGCAGCAGATAGGCGTTCTCTTTCAGCGTTTTCAGCACGAAGTGGGTTTTCGTGGCGGAAACGCCGTCGATCGCCTTGATCACGCGGTGAACGCCCTCCAGCGTTTCTGAGGAATTTGTGATGATATGCAGCATAAAATCATAGTCGCCCGTCAGGTAGTGGCAGGCGAGAATGTTTTGCTGGGAGAGGATTTTCGCGACAAAGGCGTCGTAGTACTTGGGATGCTCCAGACAGACCTCCATCCAGGCCGAGATATCATTACCCAGCTTTTTCTGGTCGAGCACCGTGGTGTATTGCCGGATAACGCCGCTGTCCTCAAGCTTGCGGATGCGCTCGATCACGGCGGAAACGGACAGGCTGATCTCCTGGCTGATGGTGGAGGCTTTGTTGCGCGCGTTGGCGGCAAGGCTCCTCAGAATCTTGACGTCAATGGCATCCATCGTGTTCATCTTCTTTCTTTTCTATATTGTGCTTATATTGTGCTTATACTGTGCTTTTTTGGGTCATACGGGCGGGCGATAATCGTCTGGTAAGCGTGATAAATGACTTTGCCGGGAGGCGCTCCCTTTGGCTTTTTGAGCAGCTTCACCGGGGTGTAGTCCACCGCCGCGCCGCCGGAGTCCCGGGCCTTGCTGTGCAGGGCCGCGATACTTGCCGCCTCCTCAATGCTTCGCGGCGGGGGCTCCCTGCCCTGCGTGAGCAGAATCACGTGGGAGCCGGGATACGCCTGGACGTGGAACCAAAGATCGTTTCCATGGGCGGTTTGAAAGCTGAGCCGGTCGTTTTGCAGGTTGCTGCGCCCTACCAGAACGCGCAGGCCGTCCGTGGTGCGGTATTCGATCGGCGGAAGCGGCTTTGGCTGCCCGCGGCCGCCTGACATATTTTTGTTTGCGGGGTTCTTTTTTTTGCAGATGCCCTGCTCCTCCAGCTCGGCGCGCAGCTCGTCAAGCTCGGCCCGGGAGCCGGAGCGCAGGGCCAGATCCTCCGTGCTTTCCAGATATTGCAGCTCCTGCCTGCCTTTTTCGATGAGCCCGCCCAGCATCTGCCGCGCCGTTTTGGCCTTCCGGTATTCCTTGAAATAGCGCTGCGCGTTGGCGGCGGGGGAGCGGGCGGGGTCCGCCGGGATGCTCACGGGCCGCATGCCGTCGTAATAATTCTCCAGGCGGTAGGCCGAGGCCCCCCGCGCCGCGAGGTCCTGCTCCAGCCGCGCCCGGTTGGCCAGAATCAGCTCCCCGAAGATCCGCAGCTGCTCGCGGTCCTCGCTGGCGGCAAGCTCGGCGCGCTGCAGCTCCAGCTTGCGGTTTACCCTGGCAATCCGCCCGCGCAGAAGCTTGAGCAGCTCCGCCCCTCTTTGCCGGTTCCGTTCTGTTTCATCTTTTTCGGCATAGAAGCCTTCCAGCAGGGCGGAGAAGCTTTCCAGCCGTTCCCGCTGGAATTTTCCCGCTTCGGTCAGATGGCTCAGCTCCATAAAGGAGAACCGCGCGGGGATTCCGTTTTTATCCCGCAGGAGGATCGGCACGCCGCGGTTTTCCTCCAGAAGATAGCGCAGCTGCGCGAGCTCGTTTTGCAGAAGCTCCGTTTGGAAGGCGCTGAGCCTGTTGGCGGGCGGATCCTCCGATGAAACGCGGAAGCTGAGCTCCCGGGCCGTTTGGGGGGATACGCCGTCCAGGATGTTTGCCAGCGCGCCGGAAAGCGGTTCGTCTCTTTGCGTTATTTGTATGAGACAGCCTGACGCGCCATGCGCCGGAAGATTCAGCTTTCCCGCCTGCGCGGGGGGCGGCTGATACGCCAGGCCCGGCAGCAATGGCCGCGCGGTGCCCTGCGTGAGGTCGCTGCGCTTGATCGCGTCTATCACAATGCCATTCTCCCGGAAGAGAACAATATTGCACAGCCTGCCCGTGCATTCCACCGCGAGGCTGAGCCGCAGGGGCTCGCCGATTTCGCTGGTGGCGTCGAAGTCGAAGATCAGCACGCGGTCCAGCTCCGGCTGACGGATCTCTGTCAGCCTCGCGCCGGCGAGGTGTTTTCGCAGCAGCATGCAGAACATCGAGGGCTGCCTGGGGTTTTCGGGCGCTTCGCCGATGAGGTTCACCCGGGGCCTGCCCGCGCTGGCGCACAGCAGCAGCTTTAGATTTTGATTTTGATTTAGATTTCTTGTTTGAGTTGCTTCATGCGCGCGCAGATGCAAAACAATCTCATCCCTGGAGGGATGGTGGATTTTATCGACACGCGCGCCGGTCAGCTGCGTGTTCAATTCCGCCCGCAGGCAGTGCATGAGCATTCCGTCAAAGGCCATTTCGCTTCGCTCCGCGCTCCTATTTTAAATTTTATTATTCGCTTCATATACGCTTCATATAAAAGTTCACTGGATACTCTTTCGCAACGTGAAATGTCACCTCGGGGAACGCCGCCCGCAGCCGCTCCGCCAGGGCGGGGATAACTGGAATCTCGGTTTCATAATGCCCGGCGGCGATGAGGCTCATGCCCGCCTGCCTGGCGTCAAGGAAGTCGTGGTGTCCCGCGTCCCCGGTAATATAGGCCTGCGCGCCGGAGGCGATGACCTCTGAGAGGAAGACGGCGCCCTTGCCCCCGCAGACGGCGGCCCGGCTGACAGGCTTCCCGGCGTCGAGATAGCGCACAGGAGCGGCCAAGGCCTCTGAAACGTATTTCGCCAGCGCCGCCCCCGAGGAGAACGGCGCCAGAGCGCCCACGCGCACGCAGGGGGCGGGGCCCTCCTTCGTGGGCAGCGGCTTGATGTCCGCCATGCCGAGCCTTTCCGCGAGCAGGTCATTCACCCCGCCGGGCGCGGCGTCCAGATTCGTGTGCGCGGCAATGCAGGCAATGCCCCGGCGGATCAGCTGATAGGCCGGATCGCCGGCCAGAAGCTGCCTGCGCGGGCTGAAAATCACCGGATGGTGGCTGATGAGCAATTGCGCCCCCATGTCCGCGGCCTGGGCCACGGTCTCGGGCGTGACGTCCAGAGCCAGCAGCGCGCCGTGCAGCGCCGCGCCGGCGTCCCCGATTTGCAGGCCGGCGTTGTCCCAGCCGCACTGGTCTGAAAACGGAGCGATTTTTTCATCGATGAATTTGTAGATATCATGTACCGTCGTCATGACCGGCCGCTCCTTTCATATCGTTGATCGCCAGGCGCAGTGCCCGCGCTTCCGTTTCGCCGCGCCCGGCGCCCTCCAGGCCCTCCGCGCGGGCCTGCATGCGTTTCAGCGAACGCAGCAGCCATTCCCGCGCGGCCGGATGCCCGCAGTGGGGCAGCTCGCCGTAAAACGCGTAGCCCGGTGTGTACGCTCTGTCTATGCCGTCCCAAACGGCGCGCAGGGCGATATAGGGCCGGCCATCCTCGTAGCAGGCCAGTTCCCGCGTGATGTGGAAGCCGTTGGCGCAAAGATACGCCCGCAGATCGTGGTCGTGCCGCATGGGCTGCGCTACAATGGACAGGCCCGGGCGCCGGATCCAGTCCGCGCGCCGGAGCAGCCGGACGATCAGCGTGCCGCCCATGCCGGCGAAGATGAGGCAGTCGGCCTCCTCCGGCGCGATGCCGTCCAGGCCGTCGGAAAGGCGCAGCGCAACGAGATGCTCCAGGCCGGTCTCTCGCAGGGTCTTCGCGGCGTTGCGCAGCGGGCCCTCCCGCAGATCGGAGGCAATGGCTTTCACGCAGCGTCCACGCGCTGCCAGCCACGCGGGCAAATACGCGTGGTCGCTGCCGATGTCGGCCACAGCCGCGCCGGGCGGCACCAGCTCGGCCACCATGCGCAGGCGTTCACCCAGCCGCATTATTTTGCCGCGAAATGCGCGTTGAGCTGGGCCACCAGCGCGTCGGCATCCACGCCATGAACAGCGCAGGCCTCCTCCACGGTTTCGCCCCGGGAAGCCGGGCAGCCCAGGCAGTGCATCCCCATTTCCAGAAAATAGGGGGCCGCCGCGCGGTCAGCGTCCAGGATATCGCCGATGATCATGTCTTTCGTAACGGTCATGATATTTCTCCTTTCGCAAATAAATATAATAATAAATATTTAAAATAAATTTTTAAAAATTTCTATATTTATAAAATTTCTATTTTTAAATCTTATTTTGAAATTTCAATGCGGAGCTTCTCACCGTTGATTTCGATTTCGCGGACCATATCGGGCTTCGCGAGATGCTCTTCGCTGAACGCTTCGGCCAGAACCTCCGCCATGATATGATCCGCGGCCGGCGCGAAGCCCCCGCCCAGAACGCTCAGGCGGATGCGCTGCTCCACGGTGTAGCCGGCCTCCTTGCGCATGGTTTGAATCTGGCGGATGAGGTCGCGGACCGCGCCCTCCCGGCGCAAAGCGTCGGTGATGTTGATATCCAGGGCCACGTCAACCTGATCCTCCCAAAACGTGGTCATTGTAATCCCGGGCTTGCTGTGGCTTGTTATCTGGAAAAGCGCCGGGGAGAGGGCCTCGCCCTCCCAGCGGGGCACCGCCACCGTGCCTCCCGAAGCGAGCTGCTCCACAACATGGGCGGCCTCCGCCGGGGAAAGCGCCGCCAGATGCTCCTTGAACGCGTTCAGCCTCTGTTTTAATACAGCGCCGGCCATTTTGAAATTGACCTCGGGCCTTTGCTCCCGCAGTGTGCCGATGTTGTCGAGGAAGACCAGCTCTTTGATATTCAGCTCGTCCAGAATTTGCTGCCGGAACATCTGAATATCCCCGCTGTAAATAACGCCGCAGGAGACATAAAGCGTTTGCAGGGGCTGGCGCACCTTCACCTGCTTTTCGTTGCGCAGGCGCAGCACGTTTGTGATGAATTCGCGCACAAATCTGGTGCTCGCCAGCAGCTCGTCCTCGTCAGCCGGCGCGCCGGCCTCGGGCCAGGCGCTCAGATGCACCGAAAGCGCCTCCTCCGGCTCCACGCGGCGCACGAGCTTTTGCCAGATGTCCTCCGTCATAAAGGGGAGGATGGGCGCCATGACCCGCAGGGCAATTTTGAGCGCGGAATACAGGCTGTAGTAGGCCGCCATCTGATCATTTTTGTCTTCGGATTTCCAGAAGCGCCTGCGATTGAGCCTGATATACCAGTTCGAGACATCCTCCACGAACTCTTCAAATTCTTTCACCAGCTGATAGGCGCGGTACTGCTCCATGCGCTTTGTCGCGCTGCGGAGAAATTCGTTGCCGCGCAGGAGCAGCCAGCGGTCCATGATGGTCAATTGGGCGGGGTCTGGGCTGAAGCCCGCCAGGGCCGGCCGGTCAATCGAAGCGTAGGTGTCAAAGAATGTATAGATATTCCGGAAGCCCAGCAGCTTGCGCCGGGCCTCGTCGCCCAGGGTGAAGCCGAAGCGTACGTCGCTGGTCAGCGGGTTGCCCGCGTAGAGATAGCGGATGGCGTCGGAGCCGATGCGCTCGGCGGCCTCGTCGAACTGGATCATGAAGCCGGTTTTTGAGAATCTGCCGCCGTCCTCCTTCACCACGGAGGAGTGGCACATCACGTGCTCGTAAGGGGGGCGGTCCTCCAGCACCACGCTCATAAAGAGCATGGAGTAAAACCACAGCCGCACCTGCTCGCTCATTTCCACCACCCACTCGGCGGGGAAATTCCGCTCCCAGGCCGCGCGGTCGCTGAAATAGCCCAGGGTGGAATAGGGCACGATGCCGGCGTCCAGCCAAACGTCGCCGGTGTCCGGGATACGGGAAAGCTCTTTGCCGCATTTGGGGCATTTGATTTTGATCTGATCAATCCAGGGCCGGTGCAGCTCAGGGAGCTTGTCTACGTCCGCGCCGCCGAGAGCCCTCAGCTCCTCCCGGGAGCCGACGACCGTCAGCTCCCCGCAGGAGTCGCAGGGATAAAACGGCAGGGGCAGGCCGTAGTAGCGCTTGCGGGAAATATTCCAGTCCCCCATGTTGTTCAGCCAGTCGGCCATGCGCCGCCCGCCGGATTCCGGCTCCCATTTTACCTTTTCGGCAGCGGCCAGAAGCCGGGGCTTCAGCGGCCCGGTGGCGATATACCAGGCGGGCACCAAACGGAAAATCACCGGCGTCTTGCAGCGCCAGCACACGGGATAGCTGTGCTCGTGATCCTCAATTTTATAGAGCTTGCCTGCTTTTTTCAGCGCCTCAAACACTTCCCCGGCGATGCTGTCCGTGCGCTTGCCGCTGAGAAAGCCGAAGCCCTCCAGAAAAATACCCAGATCATCCACGGGCATCACCTGAGGCAGGTTTTCGCGCAGGCCCAAAGCGAAGTCCTCGGCGCCGCAGCCGGGGGCGATATGCACCACGCCCGTGCCCTCGGCGGCGTCCACGTCCTCCCAGGCCACCACGCGGTGCTCCACGCCGGCCTGCGCGGGGAATTCCGGAAAGCAGGTCTCCGTCCGCAGGCCCACAAGCGCCGCGCCCTTAAAGACCTCTAGCACCTCCAGCTTATCCTCTCCCAAATGCCGGATCGCCTGCTTGGCCAATACCAGAGGCCTGTCCTGGCTCTTTACCTTCACCAGAGCGTAGTCAATCTCAGGGTTGACTGCCAGGGCCACATTTGAGGACAAGGTCCAGGGCGTGGTCGTCCAAACGAGAATATTGGCGTTATTTAACTGCGCATTGCGCATTGCGCATTGCGCATTGTCCAGCGGCAGCTGGAAGAACACCGACGCGTGGGTCATCTGCTGGTAGGAGCCGGTCATCTCGTGCTCGCTCAGGCTTGTGCCGCAGCGGGGGCACCAGGGCATGGGCTTATGCTCCTGCCGCAGCAGGCCTTCGGCGTGGCACTTTTTTAGAAAATGCCAGATGCCCTGAATATTCTCGTCCGTGTGGGTGAAGTAGGAATTCTCCCAGTCCATCCACTGCCCCAGGCGCCTGGACTGCTGGGTGATGACGCCGGAAAAGGTATTGACCCGCTCCACGCACTGGCGGGGGAAGTTTTTCCGGCCATAGCCGTTCATAT
>Ga0099364_10003977_pt1 | contig 22565 bp, 15 predicted proteins | sample TergutTh196P3_FD_73070 | JGI IMG/M metagenome (GOLD analysis project Ga0099364, IMG submission 73070) | Microcerotermes parvus P3 segment gut microbial communities from Pointe-Noire, Republic of the Congo - Th196 P3 | ecosystem: Host-associated > Arthropoda: Insects > Digestive system > Gut ...
TTCAAAAAAGCCTATATTTGCAAAATTTTAATTTTTATTGTAAAAATCAAAAACATGCCTACAGGATATCAAATAGTAGAACAATCAAAATTGCATTATGTAACATTTCAAGTTGTGTATTGGATGGACGTATTCACTCGAAAAACATATAGAGATTTGTTTCTCGAAAGTTTGGTATATTGCCGAACACATAAATCGTTAGAAGTTTATGGATACGTGATAATGAGCAACCATATACATTTGTTGATGCGCAGCGCTTCAGGCGACTTAAGCGGTACAATTCGCGACCTGAAAAAGTTTACAAGTAAAAAAATTGCAGAAGCAATTGACACCGACCGCGAAAGCCGACGTGAATGGATATTGCGGTTAATGGCACATGCAGCAAAAAGACAAAACAAAGAAGGAAAACTCCAATTGTGGACACACGAAAACCATGCCGAATTGTTGTACTCAAATAGTTTCATCGAACAAAAACTTGAATACATACACCAAAATCCTGTAAGAGCAGGAATTGTTAGTAAACCTGAAGACTACTTGTATTCAAGTGCGCGTAATTATGCTGAAATTGACGCATTAATTGAAATTGATAAAATTGATATAAGGTGGAAGACGGTAAAGTAGCGTCGAATTAGAATGAAGAAGAAAAAGCAGAAACTTTTTTTTAGTAGCCAATTACAAATTGGCTGTGTTCAAAGCGGCAATACAATTGCCGCTTAACCGTCGTGTATGCCGCACGTGCGTAGCGTTGAGCGGCATTTGTAATGCCGCTCGGAGCAATACAATTGCCGCTTAACCCAATATCTCGACATGTCAATTATGCCTATTGTATGCGGAAATGCTATTATGGCTCAAATTTCTTTGTGCTCATCATAGTTTTTCCATTTGTTACTTCTCGCCAAATAGGAAGATAAACCTTGCTGTCTCTTATAACACAGCCTGTTTTTCCGCCAAAACGCATAATTTCCGTGCATTTGGTACATGCGATACAGCATTTTTTGTGTATCATCTCGCCTTTGGTAATAATGTCATTTGCAAAATCAGGATAAGCGAAGGCCTGTCTGCCAAACCCTGCTATATCCATCCATCCGCGTTCCATGCATCCTGCCGCTATGTTTGCGCCATATTCTCTAAACCAGCTGAATCCGGTACCAACAATAATCATCTCAGGCGATGCCGTTTTCATTTCCTTTATGATGTTCAACATTCGCGCAGCCGATTCGATTGGATGTTCGGGAGCGGTATATCCTCCGACATCCGACGGACGACCTATATGTGGATTATAGTACGGATTGCCCGTGCTGATATTAACCATGCGTACTCCCTTTTCCGAAAGCATCTGCATCAGTCGTCGCGGCTCTTCGAGCGCAGGGCGACCATCCTTGTCAGCGCCCCAGCCATATGGATAAGCGATAGCATCGTATGCGTTTATTCTTAATGTAACATCTATGTTTACGTTTTTTTTCACTTTTTCGATGATGTTCAGCAAGAACCTTGTTCTGTTTTCGAAGCTGCCGCCGTATCGTCCCTCTCGTGTGTGTGCCGACAACAGTTCGGAAATCAGGTATCGATGACAAGCCTTAATATCGACGGCATCGAAACCTGCTTCATGCGCTAATTGAGCCGTTTCGACATACAGTTCTTCAAGTTGTTCCAGCTCCTCGTCGGTAATCAGTCTTCTTTTGGGATTTGTTCTGGGGTCTAAACGCGGATTTTCGGCTACTGCAATAATTGCCGTTGCATCGATGTCGGGTTTGCTGTATCGACCTGCATGTGTCAACTGAAGTACAGTATAGGGTCTGAAGCTGTTGCCAAAAGTATCTTTTGAAGTGGCAAGCATATCTTCCAGCATTTTTTTTATTCCGGGCAAATTGTCTTTGTTTAAGTACAAATGTTTTGCATTTGCACGCGATTCGTTACTTATTGCGCATGCCTCTGCCCATATCAAGCCTGCTCTGCTGGCGCCAAAACGATTATATCGCCTGAAAGTCAAGTCGTCCGGAGCGCCTTCTGAAGTCCCGTCGCAGCCCTCCATAGGATGAATTGCCAATCGATTGGATATGATCTTACCTTGCAACGACAACGGCGTCTTCAAAATATCCAAGTGTTCCGAAACAGGCAAGTCAACGCCAGCCCTTGCGATATCTTCTCTTAATTCGTCAAGATGACGATATGAAAACTTCTTATGTTCCATACTTATTTTCCTGTTGATTAAGGTATTGTTAAATATCTGTGTGCAGTATAGAAATACGTACGCGGTTCGGGATTCGCTATCTCCTGAAATAACGGTTGATATGAATAAGGCGGCTTATCGTCGTTAATTTCTATATAGAATCTATGGTCGTCTATATACCCAACTTGTTGTGATTCGGATGCTGTGACAATAAATTTAAAATTTTTGTCTGTTCCTCTGACAAAAAATTGCTCGCCGGGTTTAACTTTATTAACTTTTCCGCCTGCCTGGTTTTCAAATTCGGCATGTTCGCCGCTCAAATCAAATTCAATATCATTAAACAGAATATTTTCAGCAATTTTGAAAGGTCCAAAACGTCCATTTTGGAAAATTTCGTCGCCCGTAATGACGACGCCTGCATTGTAGTCGGCGGTAATCTTATCAATATTATTATAAATATAATTTACAGCGTTCAAAATAAATGCACCTTGAGTATTGTTGATTTGCAAAAATACAGTACTGTGAATTATTCTCCAAGCCACCGTTTGCATCAATTGTCTGTATCCATGAATATTAGAATCTTCCATCCATCCGTACTCATTCATTATGTATGTGAATGCCGCCATTATTTTGTTTACCTCGCCGTTTTTAAAATGCTCGTCAGAAGAAGTACACTTGTATCTTTGTCCGTCGTAGCACGGGGTGTTAATATCTGCGCAGAAAGCGTGCTGTATGTTTTCGCAGTCGTCGATAAGTTTGAAACGTGTAATACCCACAAGGCTATTACTGGTATATGCCGATGCTACCCCGTCGGTATAGATAAAGTATTCGCATGCGCTTTCGCAAATGGGTTCAAGATTTTCCGGTTCGGCTCTGAAACCGATATACAAAACTTTCAGCCCGCCCAATCCATTGGCTACAAAAACGATGTTGCCCTTTGATGCAACAAAATTGGTTGAGTTTTCTCCCGTTTCGGCGAGTATTCTGTTGTATCTGGCTTGCACAATGACATCTTTGCCGTCGTCGTCGGTCATAACATCATACCAGTACAGTCCCTGCCTTCCGTTTGCAACTAACAGCATGTCGGTCTCAATAAACGTACCTGAAGAGGTTTTCTTGGGGTCGCTGTTTACGCTTACGCCGTTGGTAACGTCCCATTCCTTGTGGCTGTTGTTGTTGGGAGGACCTAAATGGTCGTTCAAACTGCCGTCTTTGTTCAACATTCTTAATCCGGTTTCATTTTGTGCAACAAATAGATAGTCATTCCAAGCGAGGACTTGCGATTTAGCATCTTTTTGCATCGCCTCGTTTCGAACGTCGTAAATATTTGTTTCACCGCCGCCGTTAAAATCATACTTGGTGACCCGCGCATGATTTGCCTGCATAAGATAAATTCCGTCCGGGTCTGCATCAACCGAGCGAACATGCTGTTTTTCAATGAAATTAACCTGCTCGTAGGTATTTGCATCGTAAATGTACAGTCCCCCTTTTGATCCTTGCGTACCATCGCCGGTAGTGATATAAATCCTGTCCTGATATTTACGTATTGAATTTGCCTGAAAAGAAGTAAGATGCCTTACATTTTCGGGTTCTACATCTTTGAATTTTCTATCTGCGTCCAATTCCATAACTATGAAAAAGGCGGGGTCGTCTTTAAAACCGAACTCTTTTTCTTCGCTGGCGCCGGCAAGATAAAGTTTATTGCCGTCAAAATCTATTGCATTTATTTGCGCATTTCGCAGTTTGATACTCGAAACGGGCGTCAGAGTTACTTTTACGTCTCTTAATGAGCCTTCTGTAACGATGTATTTGTATATCACAAATCCGCCTATGTTTGGTTCCAGTCGGTGGTTGTATGCCACAAACACATATCCGTCGTCCGATACTTTCACTTCCACAGCCTGTACCGTTCGTTCTATATCTTCGGTATCGGTTAGCGTCAGCGCACCCATTTCGGCAACCAACTTGAAACGATACCTGTTTGCCTGCAGGGCATTTTCTTCCGGCGACAATTTTGAAATCCCTGATTTAAGGATAGAGGCGGAAACTGTCTCGCTTTCTGCCGGATATTCGTTCAACTCTACAATCTTAACTTTGGGATTGTGGTCAATTACTATTGCTCCGTTAAGCAATGAATAAGCATCATTACTACCGGAACCCTTTACATCATTATCTCTGTCGCAACCAGTCAATGCTGCCAGACAAAGAAATATTGAAATATAATATATTCTTTTCATATTCATTAGTTTTTTTATTATTATACGAAAAAACCGGCAGCAAAGTTACAAAAAAATCTATTTATTTGTAAATTTATTTAAATTACGCGCATCATTTCGAAGGATTTGTATCTTTACCTCTCTGCCAAAAGTTGAATCTGTCCAATCATAAGGTCGCCTGAGCCGGCAGATTCAGTGATTTCTAACTTATAGAACTTGAAGTTGCCTTGTTTATCAGCGGGTATTGCAAATGGACGAACATATCCAATCCAGTCGAATATCTCGCCGCTTCTTTTATCTATTGTTACCCATTCCTTACCGTCATTGGAAGCCTGCATAGTCCATGATTTCGGGTATCGGTCGCCTCTGCCTGTGGCGGGGCTATCGGGGGTAGTAGACGAGGTTATCGTGTACATCTTGAGCATGGGCGCAGCGGGATTGAAATAGACTATATCTGCTGTTTTGGCTGAAAAATGAGCGCTTGTTGAGTTCCTTGCCTGACCGGTGGCGCTGTTGTCGCGGGTGTTGCCATTCATCATGTCGAACAGGGAACGGGCGCAATTGTTAATGGCGGCTCCGTTGCCGTCGGCGCCGTCGCCTCTCGGCGGAACAGTAACGTTGATGTTGGTAGCCGCTACCGTTGGAACAACCGCTTTTTCCAATAGCTGATTAATGAGTGCTTCAACGTTGTCGCCCACGATAATCGGCATGTTTGGATATGTAAGATTGTCAAGGTATTCGATTTTATCGCCTGTGGTTAGAGACGGTGGTCCTTCTGTAAACAGAGTTTTGTTTGGAGCGGGACCCATTTCATAATCAATAACCAAATCGCCGCCGCCGTAAATCATTTCTCTTGTGAGATATGGTTTGTTCCAATTTTCGCCGTTGATTTTTATACTTTGAATATAGACGTTTTCATAACTGTTGTTGCGGGCATTTATCTGAATGGTTCGTCCTCTGTCGTCGGTAATTTTTATATTGCTGAAAGCCGGCGAGCCGATAACCAATGTGCCGCTTCCCAGGTCGAGGTTATACATCCCCAAAGAAGCCCAGACAAACCATGACGATTTTGCTCCGTTGTCTTCTTCGCCTTGATAACCATATCCGATAGCGCCGCCTGCAAATATGCGTCGCAGCCCTGCACGCGTCCATCTCTGGGTCATCCAGGGTCTGTCGCTGTGAAGATAAATCCATGGAAAATGATAAGCAACCTGATTGGAGCCTTGAAATTCTCCCATCTTGACTTCTCGCTTTGAGCCTACTTCATGGATATGGCTGCCATATCCATAGGCGCCGCGACCGGTTTTAAATTCGTATCTCTCGTCTCTTGAAAAGAATCCTTCGTCAAGTGCAATGCCGAGCGCCTGTTTGGGCGTTTCAACTATTACAGTGGCGCCGGTAGTATTGCGCGTGGATGGTTCTATCATTTCAAGTCCTATCATGGCTTTGCCGAAGAGGTTAGCCATGCCGTATCCATCCTGGGGAACAAGGAATCGGTTCGACCAGGCGTTGTCTTCGGGGGTATGCCCGCCCCAGTTAAGAGGGTCAAGAGCGCGGAATGTGCCGTCTCTGTTCTTTTGCTTCATCCAGCCGGATGTAAATTCAATTGTACCGCCGCGCGTTTCGGATGTTAATCGAGTAGGCGAGGTATCAAATACATTTACATAATATTTTGCACGATTTTCATAGTAAAGGGCTTCTTCAAGGAATCTGTCATGCCAATAATCCAAAGAGTGAACGTTGCCAAGGTCGGCAAGGGTTATATTGCCATTTTTGACTTCTTCAGCCATTTTTCTGAGCATGTGTACCTGTGCGGCATCGTTGAGCGCACCTTCGAGCGTCCATGTGACGTCACGTTGACCGCCTCCGCCGGCAGGAGCCGAAGTACCCCATGGGTGAAAACCTCTGAAATTACCCTCGTGGTTGCCGGTGCGTCCGCCATATTCAGGTCTTACGCTGTATACGGAAGCGTTCTTTGTCCATGCCATGTACCCATGCATTACTTGCTTCAGGTTTGCTCCGAATGAAGCGTACATGTCGGCAATAACAGCGTCCGAGCTTGTGCCGGTCATCATGTTATTGCCGCCCGGATTAATCCAGCGCGGTACCGAATGACCTACTAAAATGTCGTTGATAAGCGGCGTTGCAGCCATGTTTCTTGTGATGCCTTCTGCGTTTGTGGAAGTACCCTTACCATCCTGGTCTATGGCGTGCTGGATTATACCATCTGTTAATTCGCCTACCCTGTTGGGTTGAATGAAACCCAGTAGGGGCCACTTGCTTTTGTATGTATCCCACCATCCCTCGTTGTAGATAAATACGCCGTCCATTATTACGGGTTCGGCAGTCGTTCCCCTGTATGGCGAAGGATACTGATAGCCTGTTTCGCCAAGTCCTGTATATTCGTGCAGGGTGGTTGGGTAGAGCATGGAACGCGCAAACTTCGAGTAAAAATCGCTCAGTTGCCACCAACTGGCTGACGGGTCGTTAATTTGAATCATCGCAAGTGTTTGATTCCATGATTTTAACGCCTCCGCTTTCGCTTCTTCAAACCATTTGCCTTGTTTAGGCGTCCAATCGCGCGTCCAGCCGCGAGCGTCAATTTTCGATTTGGGTCTGTTAAGCATATCCATAGCAAAGTTCCTCAGAGCCTGATGTTGGCTTATCCATGAGGTTGTAACTCTCATGACGATTATTGTTTCGCCGTTGGGTCCGTTTCCAAGTTCGGGGAAACTTGCCATTGAAAGTACTCTGTTTGCATCGGGAATAAAAACATTGTCCGGCGCAACGCTAAATTCGCCATACATATACTTGCGTCGCAGAGAGTTATTGCCGGTTGTGCTGGCATTTTCATCGTCGCTGCCCTGTGCGAAAGCAGTGAAGGTCTGACTTCCTGACGTCCAGTTCATAACGCCGTTGTTCACATTTATTGGCTGGTCTAACAGTATGTTTCTTGCTGCTGCGCCTTTCGGAAAAGTAAATCTTATAACTGCGCCGTGAAAAGTTGGAGTGATTTCGGCTGTGACGCCGGGAGCTCTGTTTGTATTTTCAACAGGGATTCCCGCCGCATCCAATTCAACCTGGTCATAAGTAACCCCATAATAAAAATTATGAAACGCAAATTCATTTGCATTACTGAAACGGGCGCCGCTATTGGTTACCGCTGCGTTTACCTGTGTATTAACTTCTTCCCGGGTTCCTGATGGTACTAATACAGAGTTTGCCTGTATCAAATAACTTACACGTTCTCCCATGTGTCTGCTTGCAAGATGGCTTGTCATAAAGCCTTGCAACTGACTGTCGGCAAACAAATATCTGTTTCCGCCTCTGCGCTGTGTTGACGGCGCCCAGTACTGCGTTGAAAACGGAAACGCTACCGACGGTGTGATAACGCCATTAGTGTTGCCGCCTACGCTGGTTCCCTGACGGATGTCTACAAAGTACGCAAGGTCGACCTTACTGTAGTCAAGATTATACGGGCATCTGAAAATACGAATGTCGTCAAACCAGCCGCCTATCTTATGCTCCGGAGTAGGATTGCTCATTTCATAGGCTACAATTATATCGGTAATGGTTTTTCCCGCCGCTGCGCCAATAGCAGCCTCAACATAGTTCCACTGCCATGTAAGAAACGTGAGATTTTTCCCGAAATCATCCGGTCTTAATCTACCGCCGTATTGGTCTCTGACGTCTAATTCAGTCAACAGGGTTCCGTCCGAAAACCTCAAGTCAATTGTAAAATGCGCGCTATGATGGTCAAAATCATAGTCTTGATTCGCAATTTGCGCCTCTCTGCTTTCGGGCGTAAACATGTAGCTGAGCTTGGTGTGTGGCGTTACCCGTATACCTTCGCCCTCAGGGAAGGTATGGACAATAATGCTACTCTTTGCAGGCGTTGAGGCTTCGCCTATATTGCCTCCAACCCGCAACACATTGGGACCAGCCATCGTCGGGCGCGGCGCGCTCCAGTGAGTTGTCCTCGATGGCAAAATTTCTGCCGACAGACCGCTACCATCACCTGCAAGGTTCTCGTTAAGAACGTTCTTACCTATTGGTATGCCCGACTCTGAAGTCAAATCATATTCTGCAAAAGTCCAACGGAAATCATCAAAATTATCAGTCGGTCTGACTGCATTGATTCCAAAACCTTCGCTTTTACCCGTGCATGATGGTACGCAAACCGACGTAAACACCGATAAAATCACTATTCCCAAAATAAAGGGGAATTTTTTCTTAATAAACATACTATTATACTTTTTCATTACAATCTTTTTTATTTTTTTTGCAAAGGTAATGCTTTTTAATGAACCAACCAAAAATTCTTCTGTTTTGTTTGTAATTCAATTTTTTTTGTATTGTTTCGCCTTGTTGGTTAATGAATATTGAATATTGGGGGGTTTATTTTATTGAACTTGGAACCTAATATGTAAATTATGTAAAAAATATGTAATTATGTGATAATTTAGAGATTACGGGTCAAGCCCGCAATCAATTAGCGCCGCACTTCATCCATCCATGTCAGATAGTCGGCATAACTGTAACGCTTGTTCAAGTCCAATACTAACGCTTCCATATATCATTTAAAATTTCGTTGCAAAGATAACACTTTTTTCCAAAGCAATAAAAAAAAGAAAAAAAGTTGTCGTTTTAGAGATACCTTTGGTGAGAGCACTGCGGAAACGCCGAAAAACACAAAAAGTCGTAGAACCATTTAATACAACATGTAAAGCAAAAAAGAACGGCATCGTCACGACGGCGCTCTCTTTTACACAGAAACTAATTTTAGAACTTATAATTCTAAAAAAACTCTGCAAAGATATGAATAATTTTCAAACAATATGCAACTTAATATCTATTTTTTCTGTGCGTTAGGAGTAACCTCCTCGCAGGTGAACCCTAATTTTTCGATAGCTGCTTTCAATTTGGCTTTATCAGTACGGTTGGTTTGGTACTTGATTGTCACCAGCTGCTTCTCCAAATTCGTGGTCATGTCTCGCACGCCTCTTTCAAAAGGTATGTTTTTGACTACTTTCTGTTCACAATTGTGACAGTCCAGGTTTACCGAAAACACCACTTGCGCTTCATTAGTTCTTTTTTGCGCATCCTGCGCCAAAGCGCCATTTGTTGCCAATAAAAAGACAACTATTCCTAAAAAAATCTTAACTACTCTTTTCATTTCAATCTATTATTAACTATTAAACTACTAACTATTAAACTATTAAACTATCAAACTACTTAAGTTCCCCTAACGTCAGACGTATGCCTGCATAGATTTTTCGTCCCATCAGAGGTCCCCATATTTTTGATGCATCAAAAATCGTGCCAAAAGGATCGTCGGCTCCTATTATTGGGTCATTTTGTTTAAAATTTAACAAATTTTCACAACCCAGATATATATCCAAACGTTTTGTTTTCTTTGTTATTTGGGCAAAATACATCTGATAGGCAGGCGACAGGTCTTTTGGATTGATGCTTCCATTGGAGGACGGCAAACGACTTTTTCCGTTGAACTGCGCCGTAACGTCAAATTTCCACTTCTCAAAATTGGTGGCATATGATACGTTGATTAGTCCGCGATATTTATGCATAAGCGGTTTATCAACGAGTTTCAGAGCATCGCCGTTTTGACCGTATGTGATTCTTGTATCGCTTTGCCTGAAGGCAGCATATATGTCAAAACGTCTGAAAGGTGTGACATTCAAATCGAACTGCCAGGCATTGGCGTACGATTTTCCTGACAAATTGTATATGGATATTTCGCCAACTTTGGATTCGATATCTACTATTGCCTGATTTTGAAAGTCGGTGCGATAATAATCCAAACTGAACGACAACGCCCTGTCTTCCGGCATTGGAACGTAGTATGTCAGATTTACTCCATAGTTCCAGGCTTTTTCAATGTCCAAGTTACTTATTGATTGAATGTCAAGTCTTTTTGAAGAAGCCAAATATCCAATATTTTCGATGATAACGTTTGGCGAGCGGAACCCCCTTCCTGCTGATGCGCGAAAAATAAAATCGTCGGTAATATTGTACTTCAGGTTAGTTCTCGGAGTAAACAATACTCTGTTGTAGTGACTGTTATAATCGCCACGCAACCCCAAAATAAAAATCAAACTTTCGAGATATGAATATGTATATTGTGCAAAAGCGCCCGGAACTACCTCCTGACGGGGGATATATGCATCGTCGCTCGCAATTGCATCGCTATACTTTTCATCAAAATTATCATACAAAAAACTACCGCCCACGACGTACTTGTGCGCCGTGTTGCCAATATACGATGATACTAACAAGTTGGTATAAAAAGTGTTTTGCGTTCCGTCGTAAGATTTTTTTCCGTATACCGCGTCAATTTCATGATGCGTAAAATTGGTGATAATGCCGATGCTTTGACCCTCTTTTGCGCCAAAAGCAAAACCAGTCTTGTTGGAAACAGAAAAATTAAGGTTGTCAATATTTATTTGATAACGCTCAAAGCCCGGTAGTAATTCTGCCTTCGACGTTTGTCCACCGTTGCGTTGGTCGACCATAAATTTAAAATCCGTACGCGATTCTATTCCTTTTTCCGCATCTTCAAACATCCAGCGGTTGTATACGTTATACTGCCTTGTTTTGGGCATATCCATAAATCCGTCGCCGTGAGGATGCGGGTTCTTGTCGTGTTCGGACGGTTCGGTTGAGCCGTGCAACATTAATCCTGTCCAAAGTCGCCTGCCTACCTGCGTCGCCGATGTGATATTTGCTTCCATGCGACCATCTTCAGCGCCAAAAAGATTCAGAAAAAACGTTTCAGTATGCGTTGGCTTCTTGTACTCTAAATTTATCTGACCGGTTGTCGATTCATAACCATTTATGACAGAAGATGTTCCTTTGGAAACCTGTATCGATTCCAACCACGGACCGGGAATATAGTTCCATCCGAATGCAGAAGACAACCCACGCAGCGTTGGAACGTTTTCGCTGAGCATCTGCGTATAAATGCCCGATAATCCCAGCATTTGTATTTGTTTTGCTCCCGAAACTGCATCGGCAAAACCTACAGTAACTGAGGCGCTGTTTTCAAAACTTTCGGCAAGATTGCAACATGCCATTTTAAGCAATCCCGCAGTAGTAATGACTTCTGTTTGTATGGGCGTTAACCTTGAAAGGTAATTTCCTCTTTGACGGGCAATAATAACGGCTTCGCCAAGTACAAAACCATCGTTTAATACAAAATCAACATGATTTATGCCTGCCGGCACGTCAATTGTGTCGTTTTGGTATCCTACATATGTGGCTATCAAGCGACGGCTACCGCTTTTCGCAGTTTCAATCGAAAACTTTCCATCGGCGTCGGTTGTTGTTGCCTGCTGCGTACCTTCCCAAAAGATATATGCTCCGGGAAGCGTTTCCTGTGAGGCGCCGTATACAACGCCTGTGATTTGCTGGGCATTCAGATAACTGCAAACTGACAATACCCATATTAAGCTTATTATATTTTTCATTTTATTTTCTATTATTATTGTGATTTACATCCTGTGTTACATTGTTCAAAAGAGAACATGCATGTAAATCATAGTCGTAGCTGACCATACATATAAATGTATGGCATTTTTTCGAAAACGGGCGGTGGCGAATGTGCTTTTGTGAAAAAGGAACAATCAGCCACGTCTCGAATCTGATATAAATGCGGTAAAATAAATAATGTCAGAGTTTTAGGCTGACTATTAAATGACTGCGACTTTGTAATATTCAATTGGTCAACCACAACGTATTGATATGACAGCGAACAACAATCATCATCTTCTTCATCTTCTTCTTCATTTGCATCATTATGATGAGTGTGCGCGCAACAATTTTCAGTAGTTTTACTGCATGGCGGGCATGATGGCTGAACATTCAGGGTTACAAGGTATTGCGAATGTGTACAGTCACAGTTGAAAATACCAATATCAAAGATAGTCAACATACTGTAGACCAACAATAATGGGACTGCTATGATACTATTCAACTTCATTTTGATTCTTTTATGCTAAAATACCAAACTTATCACATTCTATACAATATAATGTATACAAAAATCATGCCAAAGTTTTATTTTTGAATGATTTTTTTGTTTTTTTTATGAAAATAATACTTTAAACAATAAAAAATATTACATTTGCATTTTTATTTTTAATCATAAAAAAACATGAAAAATCTTATTTTGATAATTATTTTGATGGTTTTTGCGTTTTCGTGCGAGCAAAAGCCCAAGCCTCTTTCGGGCAATCCCGTTTTTCCGGGCTGGTATGCCGACCCGGAGGGGATTATATTTGATGACCAATACTGGATTTATCCTACGTATTCGGCGCGTTACGAGGAACAACTTTTTCTTGATGCTTTTTCCTCGCCCGACCTTATCAATTGGACTAAGCACAGTCGAATAATTGATACGACAGCCGTTAAGTGGATATGGCGCGCTATGTGGGCGCCGGCAATCGTAAAAAAAGACGACAAATATTTTCTGTTCTTCGCCGGTAACGATATTCAGAGCGACGACGAATACGGCGGAATAGGAGTGGCTGTAGCCGACCGTCCAGAAGGACCATTCAGCGACTATCTTGGCAAACCGCTCATTGACAAGTTTCACAACGGCGCACAACCCATCGACCAGTTCGTTTTTCAGGATGTCGATGGCAGTTATTATATATATTACGGAGGATGGCGTCGTTGCAACGTTGCAAAACTTAACGACGATTTTACCGGTTTCGTGCCGTTGCCTACAGGCGAAATATTCATGGAAGTAACGCCCGAAAGATTTGTCGAAGGACCATTTATGTTTATGCGTGATGGAAAATACTATTTCATGTGGTCGGAAGGAGGATGGGGAGGTCCAAACTATTCCGTAGCGTATGCTATTGCCGATAGCCCATTTGGTCCATTCAACAGGATTGACCGGATTTTACAGCAAGACCCCGAAATTGCAACAAGCGCCGGTCACCATTCTGTGATACATGAACCTAAATCAGACAAGTATTATATAGTATATCATCGACGTCCGCTTGGCGAAACAGCCCGAGACCATCGAGTAACATGCATAGACGAAATGCTATTCGACGAAAATGGATTCATTCTTCCCGTCAAAATAACAATGGAAGGAGTAGAAGAAAACAGATTGGGACGGAAAAGAAGATAACGTCTATCGTACATAATAGACATGCAAATAATAAAATATCCTTCTCGCCAAGACTGGAAAAAAATAGTAGAACGTCCAGCCTTCGATTATTCGCGTCTGTTCGACTACGTAAAGAATATTCTTGACGATGTCAGATTCAATGGCGACAAGGCAGTTGCCGCCTACGGCGAAAAATTCGACAAGGTTTCGTTGAAAAATTTTGAAGTTACGTCTGCCGAAATTGACGAAGCAGAAAAGTTGGTATCCCAAACGCTTAAAGACGCTATACGGCTTGCGGCAACCAATATTGAAACATTTCACAATGCGCAGAAAACGGTTTCGCAAAAAGTAGAAACCATGCCCGGCGTTGTGTGCTGGCAAAAAGCGACGGGTGTCGAAAAAGTGGGACTATACATACCGGGCGGAACGGCGCCGCTGTTTTCGACGGTTCTTATGCTGGCTATACCGGCGCGTATAGCAGGTTGCAAGGAAATTATCCTTTGCACGCCTCCTTCAAAAGACGGGACAATTCATCCGGCTATCATGTATACGGCACGTCTGGCGGGTATAAACCGTATTTTCAAAATTGGCGGCGTTCAAGCAATTGCAGCAATGACCTACGGAACCGAAACAGTTCCTAATGTGTACAAGATTTTCGGACCCGGCAACCAGTATGTTACCGCAGCAAAACAGTTAGTGGCTATGTGCGATGTTGCCATAGATATGCCTGCCGGACCTTCCGAAGTGCAAATAATAGCCGACAACACATCAAACCCCGCGTTTGTTGCCGCCGACATCCTTTCGCAAGCCGAACACGGAACAGACAGTCAGGCAATACTTGTTACAACGCACGAAGAAATTGTTGAAAAAACAGTTGCCCAAATAGAACGACAATTGAACGAGCTGCCGCGAAAAGATATGGCAAAACAAGCGTTAGAACACAGCCGTACAGTCATCCTGAAAGACAACAGCGAAGTGATAGACTTCACCAACACATACGCTCCCGAACATTTAATAATCGAAACGGGCGATTATGCCGCTCTTGCCGAACAGATAACAAATGCCGGTTCTGTTTTTCTGGGGCATTTTACTCCCGAAAGCGCCGGCGATTACGCTTCAGGAACCAATCACACGCTGCCCACTAACGGATATGCACGCATGTACAGCGGCGTTAATTTGGATAGTTTTGTAAAAAAAATAACTTTTCAGGAAATAACACAAAAGGGTTTATTCAATATCGGAGGAGCAATAGAAACAATGGCTCAGGCTGAATCGTTGCTGGCGCACAGTAATGCAGTAAGTGTTAGGATGTTTTAATTTTTTGAAAAAAAATTAAAAAAATTTCACTTTTTTTTATTTTTTTGAAAAAAATGATTATTTTTGCAAAAATATTGGTTTGTCTTAAATTTCTATCATATTAATTGTCGGGCGGATGAGTTGCACCGTATTTATCGAAAATCTTTACCTTAGTGCGCAAAAGGTCTCATTTTTAGCACTATGCTTTTGTATGATTTTTTTTATGGCTACCGGCTGTGAAGAAAAACCAAAGAAAATTGAAGACTGTTACGGCGATATCACTGGAAGATGGAAACTTGTAAGCGTTGAGCTTTCGTTTACTCCACCGAACACTCAACGATTTTTTGACTATTCCAAATACAATATAGTGTATGAATTTAATACAGACAGCGTTTTAACTGTTTCAGGACAAACTGAACATATTGACTTATACAGAGGACATGGAACCGGTGAATACTGTTTCTCGTTTGTTGATGAAGATATGTGGGGTCATTTACGTGAAGATAAAGACAGAGTATATTGGCGTACAATGAGAATATCTTCCATGATTAACGACTGTTATGGTGGACTTAATTATTCTTGTAGTTTTACGTCTGATGAGTTAAAAATTGACCGTTCACCAGTTGATGGTTCTATATATAAATTTGTAAAACTTAACAAATAAAACAACTAATCATCTAAAAAAATAGTTACGAAATACCTAAACCTCACGCAAAAAACATGTACGCCAGTACAATCGCTGCAATTACTCCTGCCAGGTCTGAAACTAATCCTGCTGTTACGGCATATCTCGTTTTACGTATTCCTACCGAACCAAAGTACAGGGCAATGATGTAGAAAGTGGTATCAGCTGCTCCCTGAAACAGGCATGACAGTCGTCCTACGAAAGAATCTGGTCCGTAGTGTTGCATTGCTTCGACCATCATTGCTTTTGCTCCGCTGCCGCTCAATGGTTTCATAAATGCCGTAGGCAATGCAGCCACAAAATCAGTATCTAACCCCGTTGCTCCAAAAAACCACGCTAAACCGCCAATAATGTAATCCATTGCTCCCGAAGCGCGAAAAACGGCAATACCTACCAACATCCCAACCAGATATGGAATAATTTTAACGGTTACCTCAAATCCGTTTTTTGCGCCTTCTATAAAAGCCTCAAAAACATTCACTTTCCTGAACGCTGCACCTAAAATAAATGCTCCGATAATCAATATAAGTATCATGTTGCTGCCCACTGTCGATACTACTTCAATCTGCTCTTTTTCAAGACTTCCTATCCACCACGTAAGCGCGCCGATAGCAACTATTATAGCGCCAATCCACGACATCAATACCCTGTCAAACAAATTAATGCCTTGCCGCAAGGATACTACAATTATGGCAGTGAGAGTAGAGATAGCAGTTGCTATCAAAACTGGTATGAATATATCGGTAGGATTTGCAGCTCCGAGTATTGCGCGTTGCGCCAGTATACTGACGGGTATAATTGTCAACCCCGAAGTATTGATTGCCAGAAACATTATTTGTGCATTAGAAGCGGTATCCTTTTGATTATTTTCGTCTTGCAGTCCCTGCATGGCTTTCAGTCCGAGCGGTGTGGCGGCATTGTCCAATCCAAGTAAATTTGCCGAAAAATTCATCAGCATTTGTCCAAAGACAGGACTTTTGCGCGGCAATTCGGGAAAAAGGCGGATAAAAAATGGTCCCACAATACGTGCAAGGAAGTTTACAGCGCCTGCTCGCTCGCCAATGTTCATAAGTCCCAACCAAAGAACCATAACGCCCGTCAGCGGCAAAGCAATATCCATTACAGCGCTTTTTGAAGACGTGAAGGTGCTGTCGATAACTATTTTAAATATTTCTACATCGCCTGTGAAAACAAAACGGAGTAAAGCAACAATAAAGGCTACTGCAAAAAAACTTATCCAAATGTAATTAAGCGCCATAAGCAAATCTTTTCCTAAGCATCATCGTCATCATCATCATCATCATCATCGTCATAATACATGTCTTCATGACCGGGTAAAATGTAGTGGTAATTTCCATCACCTGCCGTTCTTTCCAATTGCGCCAATATTTCCCGCTCGCGTGCAGGACTGTCAAATCCCGTATTTGTATACAGGGGCTTTCCGTCTTTTCCTCCGCACTCTACATCTATTAACGGAATATCATCGTTGTCTTCTTCGAGAAAATGACGTGTTATGGACGTATATTCCTTGTGAGGTTGAAAACCATAATTTTCAGCATACTCAAGCGCAGCATAAATAATATTATGCGCCAACTCGTATGAAATATCGATTAAAGTGTCGCCGCCGGCTTTATCCAAAAAACTTGTCAAATCATCTCGTGAAATATTGAACCTGAACATGGTATTTTTCACCCCCAGACACGCTAAATCGACTAGATAAACACACGCTGTTACATTACCAGTTACATGTTTTCTGGTAATAATTATCCGACACATCTGGTTTTTTTCCCAGTCCTGATTTATATAACATTCGCCTATTGGCAAGTTTCTGGATTTTTGGCGAATATAATTTTCAGGACTTAAAACCGCTTGCTTGTTTGTTGATTTCTTCTTCGACATATAAATATATAAAAAATTTTGGTAAAAAAAAAGCAAAAATACAAAAAATATTAAAAAATTTGTATTTTTTTTTGCAACTGCATTTTTTTTTTTCAAAAAAACAAAGAAAATCCTATCTTTGTCGCCTAAATTTTTTTGAAAAAAATGCCTACAGGAGCAAAAGACTTTACCATTGGCTCAATTTTTGAACCGTTAGTTCGGTTGGCTTTGCCTATTGTAGCTACCAACTTTGTACAAATGGCATATAATCTTACGGATATGGCATGGGTGGGACGTTTGGGCAGCGAATCGGTAGCAGCAATTGGGGCTGTAGGAATGGTGATGTGGATAACGTCGTCGTTTTCGATGTTGTCAAAAGTTGCTGCCGAAGTAAGTATAGGGCAGGCGCTCGGAGCGCGAAAGGGACGCGAAGCGATGGCATGCGCCTCGCATACAACCACAATAAGTATGATTATGGCATTAGTTCTGGGAGCTTTATTGTACATCGGAGCCGATTTCATTCTATCTTTTTTCAAACTATCGCCTGACATTCAGAATATTGCGGTTGAATATTTTCATATTGTTGCAACGGCAACGCCCTTTTCATTTCTTATCCTGAACTTCAGCGGCATCTACAACGGAGCAGGCAGAAGCGCTATTCCTTTCTATTTGATTAGTTCAGGGTTGGTTTTCAACATACTTTTAGACCCGCTTCTAATTTTTGGAATAGAAGGCGTATTCGATGGTATGGGCGTAAGAGGAGCAGCTATGGCTACATGGATTTCGCAAGGCGCTGTACTACTGTTGCTTGTGTATCGCTTGCGCAGAAGAGACGGTATTCTCAACCGTTTTCCATTTTTTGTACGCCTTCGCGCCAACCTGACAGTGCGAATATTTCGTTTGGGTTTTCCGATTGCCATGATGACGCTGTTCTTTTCATGTATCAATACATGGTTAGTGCGTATTGCTTCGGTTCATGGCGGTTATCTCGGCGTAACCACACAAACAACTGGCGGTCAGATTGAAGCGATTACATGGAGTACATCGCAGGGATTTTCAACGGCATTAAGCGCTTTTGTAGCACAAAACTTCGCCGCTGGTAAAATGTGTCGAGCCTGGAAAGCATATCGTTATACAATGTGCGCATTATTGTCGCTCGGAGTGATTGTTAGCGTGGTTTTCCTGTTCTTTGGCGAAAATATTTTTGGAATTATCATTCCCGAAATCGATGCTGCAAAAGCAGGTGGCGAATATCTTTTTGTAATGGGATTCTGCCAAATATTTATGATGATAGAACTTACTACTCAGGGTATGTTCAACGGCACGGGACGAACCGCTCCGCCTGCTATTGTAAGTATAATATTCAATTTTGCACGCATACCGTTAGCCATACTGTTTGCTTCATGGATGGGAATTATTGGCGTATGGTGGGCTATTTCGGCTTCAAGCATTTTAAAGGGAATTATTCTTCCAATGTGGTTGATGCGAAGTAAAAAATTGTTGGATATTAATAAATATTCTAAATAGATTTCAACGTTTCCACCAAATATTCCCAAAAATTTGCAACCGACGGAATACTAACTCTTTCGCTTGGTGAATGTGGATGCTGAATGGTTGGTCCGAATGAAATATAATCCATATCGGGATAATTTTTTCCGAAGATAGCACATTCCAACCCAGCATGAATAATCTTCACTTCTGCTGGTTTGCCATAAAGCTTTTGGTGAGTGTCGTTCATGGTATTGAGTATTTTCGAATCGAAATTTGGTTTCCATCCCGGATAATCTCCTGAAAGTTTCGTTTGGGCTCCGGCAAGTTCGCATACGGCTGTCATTGCCTGTGCGAGGTCGTACTTTGCCGAATCGACCGAACTGCGCAACATGCACATCATTTCAATCTCTTTGCCATTTGATTTTACAATTGCAAGATTGGTAGATGTTTCAACCACTTCCGGCTTATCAGCAATCATGCGCATAACACCGTTTGGCATTGAGTAGACAAGATTGAGATACTTCTCCTGCGACGATTTTGTCATCATCGTTGCAGGACGTTCGACGGGTACTGCCGTAAAACTCAATCCCGCTTCCACTCCTGCTAATTCTGCGGATATGACAGTTAAAAAGTCGGCAACTTCTTTTTTAAATTCTTCTGTTTTTACCGACGGAACGGTAATCGTGGCAAACGCTTCGCGAGGAATAGCGTTGCGCAAGTTGCCGCCATTGATTGACGATACTTTCAAATCGCACGTGCGTGCGGCGTTCCACAGGAAACGGTTCATCAATTTGTTTGCGTTCCCGCGCCCAAGATTGATATCCAAGCCCGAATGTCCGCCTTTCAATCCTTTTAAACTTATTTCGAAGGCAACGACATCGTTTTCGACTGGTTCGGAATCGTACGTGAAGAAGGCTTCAAGATTAAGCCCGCCGGCGCAACCGATATACAGTTCGCCTTCTTCTTCCGAATCCAAATTAATAAATATACTGCCTTTTAGCGCGCCCGCTTCCAAGCCTCTGGCGCCTGTCATGCCCGATTCTTCTTCTATGGTAAGCAATACCTCCAACGGACCATGTTTAACGTCCTTCAATTCGAGCGCAGCCAGCGCAGCAGCAACGCCTATACCGTTATCGGCGCCAAGAGTGGTACCTTTTGCTCGCACCCAGTCGCCGTCTACATATGCCTGTATCGGGTCTTTTTCGAAATCGTGCCGTACATCGCTGTTCTTTTGCGGCACCATATCCAAATGCGCCTGCAACACAACACCCGGACGGGTTTCCATGCCGGGTGAAGCCGGCTTGCTGATAATAACGTTGCCAACAGCATCGATAGTACATTCAAGTCCTCGAGCATGGGCAAACGCCTTTACAAATTCAACCGCTTTACCTTCTTTTTTCGAAGGATGCGGAATAGCGCACAAGTCGCTAAAATGCTTCCACAATGCCTGTGGTTGCAAATCTTTTAATGATTGACTCATATTATTATAATGTATGATATTAAATTTTATACTGTTTTTGATAATATTTTTTGTAATCTCCGCTGATGACGCCCTGTAGCCATTTTTCATTTGAAAGATACCATTCCACTGTTTTTTCAAGTCCTTCTTCAAATTGCAGTGAAGGTCGCCATCCCAGTTCGTTTTGCAATTTTGAGGAATCAATAGCATAGCGCAAGTCGTGACCTGCACGGTCTTTCACAAATGTTATAAGTTTCGCCGAAGTTCCTTCGCTGCGTCCCATTTTACTGTCCATGATTTTACATAACAGATGTATAAGATTAATATTTGTCCATTCGTTATTACCGCCAATGTTGTACGTTTCGCCATTTTTACCGTTGTGAAAAATAAGGTCTATTGCTCGGGCATGGTCGAGTACGTACAGCCAGTCGCGTACGTTTTCGCCCTTACCGTAAACAGGTACCGGCTTGTTGTTCTTGATATTGTTGATTGCCAACGGTATCAACTTTTCCGGAAAATGGTTTGGACCGTAGTTATTCGAGCAGTTAGACAATACTACCGGCATACCGTATGTGTGATGATACGCACGTACTAAATGGTCTGAACTTGCTTTCGAGGCAGAGTATGGACTGCGTGGGTCGTATGGGGTAGTTTCCACGAAATGTCCTTCTGCGCCCAGCGAGCCGTATACCTCGTCGGTTGAAACATGATAGAACCGTTTGCCTTCGTAAGCGCCGTCCCAAATAGAACGCGCAGCATTTAGCAGATTGACCGTTCCTACAATATTGGTCATTATAAACTCCATCGGACTGCTGATAGAACGGTCTACATGCGATTCGGCAGCAAGATGTATCACGCCGTCGGGACGGTATTTTTCAAAAATATCATTTATAATGACAGCATCGGTAATGTCGGCTTTTTCGAAAACATAATTGTCCTTAAAATCAATATCAATAAGGTTTTCAAGATTGCCCGCATAAGTCAGTTTATCTAAATTAACGATACGGTAATCTGAATAGCGATTCACAAAAAGACGCACAGCATGTGAACCTATGAAACCGGCTCCGCCGGTAATAATCAATGTCTTGTTCATATTATTTATTATTTTAATATTGTATTTCCCGTAATTTACGTATTTTTCAACGTCCATCGGCTGTATGATGCTATCACGATGAAACAAATCAAGGGCAGCACAAACGAAAATCTAACTGCTGAAAGTGCGGGTATCCAGTTTGCGACATCTATCAAGAATCCTTGCATTGGCGGCATCAGACATCCTCCACCTATTGCCAGAATTAAGCCGGCAGAGCCGAGTTTTGCGTCGTCGCCAAGTCCTTTAAGGGCTATTCCGTAGATAGTAGGGAACATCAGCGACATACATGCCGAAATGGCTATCAAACTGTACATACCGGGCATACCCTGCAATAAAATGGCGCCCAGAGTAAATGCGCCGCCACCTATTGCCAAACATAACAGCAAAACACTCGGTCTAATGTATTTTAAAAGGAACGTACAAATAAAGCGACTTGTTACGAAAATTCCCATCGCTAACATGTTATATCCCTGTGCCGTAGCCTTTTCCATTCCCAGTTCGTGTTGTCCATACTGGATAATAAAGGTCCATACCATTATTTGAACGCCAACATAAAATGCCTGCGCTACAACCGAGCGAACATACCTGCCGTTTTTGAGCAACCGAGTGAATGTAGGAATTAATTCGAGAGATGTTTTGTCTTCCGAACTGACTTGTGTTAATCGTGAAAAGAGGAAAATTATAAAAAATACGAGTACTACTCCTCCTAAAATTACATACGGCAAGCTGACAATGTCCAGGTCGTTTTGCTGTATTGCTGCAAAAGCGTCCGGGTCACTTATTTTCAATGCTGCCCTGGTATCTTCTGTTGCAGGATTCAATCTTGCAAGAATAAAGGTCTTTGCTACGAACATTCCGGTCAATGCACCCATAGGATTGAACGCCTGCGCAAAATTTAATCTTTGTGTTGAAGTTTCTTCGGGTCCCATTGACAAAATATACGGATTTGCTGTTGTTTCGAGGAACGCCAATCCACATGTCATCACGAAATAAGCCATCAGAAAAGCCCAGAATGCAGTGGCATTGCCCGCAGGGATAAATAGAAAACATCCTGTTGAATACAGAGCAAGACCCATAAGAATACCTTTTCTGTAATCGAACCGTTTTATAAAAATTGCCGCAGGAATAGCCATAAAGC
>Ga0099364_10003978_pt1 | contig 22564 bp, 13 predicted proteins | sample TergutTh196P3_FD_73070 | JGI IMG/M metagenome (GOLD analysis project Ga0099364, IMG submission 73070) | Microcerotermes parvus P3 segment gut microbial communities from Pointe-Noire, Republic of the Congo - Th196 P3 | ecosystem: Host-associated > Arthropoda: Insects > Digestive system > Gut ...
ATGATTAATGATTAATGATTAATGATTAATGGGTAAATTTTCATTATTGCTTGGGTGTGAGGAATTACATGTTTGTTTCATATTTAATAATTACAATTATTTCGATACAAAAGTACGAAAAAAATATGGATTTTTCTCATAGAAATTCAAACAATTATGTATCTTTGTCGCGTTATGTCGAACATTGAACTTATTCTCATATTAGTTGGAAGCATTGGTTTGCTTTTGTTTATGGTGTTGAAGCTCAAGATTCAAGCCTTTCTTGCCTTATTGGTGACATCGGTTTTTCTTGGGTTTGTTACTGGCATGCCGATGGATTCAATTATCAAAAGCATTACCGAGGGTATGGGCTCTACGCTCGGATTTGTTGCTACCGTCGTAGGTATCGGGGCTATTTTCGGGCAGATGCTCGAATCGTCGGGGGGCGCCGAATCGCTCGCTTATTATCTGACTAAACGGTTTGGCAAGGAGAACGCGCCCTATGCCCTGACAATCACCGGCTTTATAGTTTCGATTCCTATCTTCTTGGATGTAGGTTTCATCATTCTGGTACCGGTACTCTATGCTTTGGCAAAAGAAAGCGGTAAATCGCTGTTGTATTTTGCTATCCCGTTGCTTGCGGGTTTAGCTGTTACGCACGCTTTTGTTCCGCCCACGCCCGGCCCTGTCGCTACGGCCGAAATTATCGGCGCCAACATGGGTTGGATTGTTATTTTCGGGATAATTATCGGTATACCAACGGCTTTTCTCGCCGGTCCGTTATGGGGGAAATATATCAGCCGGAAAATACAGGTAAACGTACCGCGTACATTTGAGACACCCGAAAACAAAAAACCAAGCAACCTGCCGTCTTTCCGGCAGGTGATCACCATCATCGCCCTGCCGATGCTGTTGATTCTGGGTAATACCGCATCAGGCGTATGGGCGGAAGTGCACGGGATGACAGACAATTTTTGGATCAAATTCCTTGGATTCATCGGTCATCCTTTTATTGCCCTGCTAATTGCAACGTTTTTAGCTATTTACTTCATGGGTATCCGGCGCGGGTTCAGGAAAGATGCTATCCTGCAACTGAGTACCAAAGCATTGGCGCCTGCAGGATTGATCATATTAGTTACCGGCGCCGGCGGCGTCTTCAAGCAACTGTTGGTCGATAGCGGCATCGGCATACAATTAGCCGAAAGCATGTCGAACTCGGCCTTACCGCCCATTGTGCTGGCCTATCTGCTCGCTTTGCTCATTCGCGTATCGCAAGGCTCGGCTACGGTGGCCATGATTACTTCGGCAGGCATTATCTCGCCGATGCTGATGTCGTTCACCCTGTCCGAGCCACATAAAGCGCTTATAGTGATAGCCATCGCAGCAGGCGCAACCACTGCATCACATGTCAACGATAGCGGTTTCTGGTTAGTAGGGAAATATCTCGGGATGACCGAAAAACAAACCCTGCAATCATGGACCATCATGGAGACCATCATCTCGGTAACCGGATTTTCACTGGCCTTATTATTGAGCCTCTTTTTTTGATTAATTTTTATTATGTATGAAACCAACATGTAATCCCTCACACCCAAGCTATAATGAAAATTTACCCATTAATCATTAATCATTAATCATTAATCATTTTTTACGTATGAAACATACTATTTTTCTGTCAATATGTCTATTTTTTTGTTTTGAAAGTTATGCTCAAACGTCGGAAATACCGACTGCTCCGGAGGGATACAGGCGACCGGCGGGATACGACCCTGTACCCCATCGGTACAAGTATTCGTTATCCGACCTGAAAGAACAGTTTTCGGAAAAAATGATGCAGGATGCCGAAAGGGTATTCGAGCGGATCATGAATGTGAACGGCAATGGAAAATGGAAACCATTGGGAGCGTCGCTCGACCGTCATGTAGCGCCCGAATGGTTCGAGGACATCAAATTCGGGATGTTTGTTGACTGGGGCCTCTGGTCGGTAGGCGGATGGGCGGTGAAAAGAGAAAAGGGAGCGATGTATCCCGACTGGTATGAGTTTCGCCTCGATTACGATTCGATTGCCAAACTATATCACGATAAGAATTGGGGAGCGGATTTCGAAAGAGATGACCTGATCCCATTCTTTAAAGCGAAGAATTACCAACCCGACAAATTGATTGATGTAGCGTTGGAGGCCGGCATGAAGTATGTGGTTCCATTCTGCAAACATCATTCAGGCTTCTGTCTGTGGCCTTCGTCTTACACACACAGGGACGCAGGCGATATGTTGGGAATGGACTTGGTTAAACCATTAGTAGACAATTGCAGGGCGAAAGGGTTGAAATTCGGGTTTTATTTCAGTACCGACGAATGGGAATATCCTGTATTTAATAAACAGGGAAACATAGTCCAAAGAAAATGGGCGGGAAAATACGAGCCTTACGAACCGCGACTTGAGACCTGGGCTTCAGGGAAAATAGCTGTCAAGGATTTTACCAAACATTATATCATACCCCAGGCTGTTGAATTTATCGACAACTATGATCCGGATATCCTCTGGTTCGACGGCGATTGGGATACACCGGTAGAGTTATTAGGCAGTTATGAAATTGCCGCGTATTTTTATAATCGTGCTGAAGGTCGCAAAGAAGTGGCTGTGAATGATCGTTATGGCATTGAAACCGGCAAATATCTGCGTTCATACCGGGGAGATATTTTCACCAGTGAATATGGTACTACCGACGGCGCCGGCGCCACGGTCGGATCGCACCATGTGTGGGAAGAGAACCGCGGCATCAGCCAGTCATTCGGTTTTAACTGGCAGGATACCGATGAAAATGTGATCAGTTCCAAAGGTTTTGTTGATATGTTTGTCGATATAGTTTCTAAGGGAGGTAATCTGCTTCTGATCGTCAACTTGGATGCACAGGGCGCTTTGCCCGAAGTACAGGAAAAACGGTTGAAAGATATTGGCAAATGGTTGAAAGTTAACGGAGAAGGCATCTATTATACAAGGCAATATTCCACAACCTCTGAAGGTAATGTGCGTTATACCCGTAGCAAGGATAACCGTACAGTTTTCGCCATATCATTGGAATGGCCAGGTAACCAACTGAAATTAAATGCAGTAAAACCCGCCGATAAATCCCGGATTTACATGTTGGGATTTGATGAACCTTTGAAGTGGAGTTTCCGCGATGGCGTTACTACCATCACCCTACCCGCTAAATTGCAGAAAACATCCAACCGTCCATGCGATTATGCTTATACATTCCGTATTGAACAATCTTAGGAAAGCCGGTTTTTGTTCATTCAAAAAAATGATATGAAAAAACAGATTTTAACAGGCGTAGAGTCTTTTGAAAAGGTAATAACAGGTAATTATTTCTATATCGATAAAACGCTTTTTATCAAAGAATTACTTGAGAATAGAGGGGATGTAACGCTTATTACCAGACCGCGACGTTTCGGCAAGACAATGAATATGAGCATGTTGGAACATTTTTTTAATGTGAGCAAGGATAGCAAAGTCTTGTTTGAAGGACTTAAAATCATGGAACACAAAGACATCGTAGAAAAGCATTTGAACAAGTACCCGGTTGTTTCGCTTACGTTGAAGAATGTAGAGCAATCCACTTATCAAAATGCTATTGAGCGGATAAAGGCTCTTGTTTCTACTATTTATCAGCAAAATCTATATTTATGTGAAAGCGACAGGCTTAACGAATTTAAAAAGAAAAAGTTTTATAGATATTGTGCTGAGGAAGCAACCGAAATAGAACTGCAATCCGCATTATTGTTTTTAACAGAGTGCCTTTATACGCATTTCAATCAACGGGTTATTGTTTTGTTGGACGAATATGATACGCCCATAAATAATGCCTTGATGGAAGGCTTTTATAAGAAAATGATAAAATTCATGAGAGGATTTCTTGGGGACGTTTTCAAAACAAATGATTACCTGGAATTTGGGGTATTGACCGGCGTACAGCGGGTATCAAAGGAAAGTTTGGTTAGTAGTTTCAACAACCCGATAGTCTGCGGGATTATGAGTGAGATTTTTGCTACATGCTTTGGCTTCACTGAAGAAGAAGTGAAAAACGCATGTGAGGTGTACGAGTTAAGCGAAATGTTTGGAGAAGTTGAGAAATGGTATAATGGCTACCGGTTTGGAGGATACGATATATATAACCCATGGAGTATTACAGGGTATCTGAAAGAAAAAAAGTTCAGGGATTATTGGGTGAACATAGGAGGCATATCTGTTTTGGAGAATATATTCCATAAGGGTTCGCTTGCTTTGAAAAACGATATGGCTGGTTTGTTGACCAATATTCCGGTACAAATAAAATATGTGGAACATATCAAGTATCCGATTTCGTACAAGAACGAGGATGTTTTTTGGTCTATGCTGCTAAACGCAGGATATCTTAAACCCTGTGCTGACGCAACGGGAGACTTGTTTTATACAGAATTGGTAAACAGGGAAGTGAAAAATATTTTTGCCGTTTGCATTGAGTCGTGGTTTGCCAACGAAGACGACCAAACGCCAAAAACAATCCGGAAATTTGTAGCTTGCCTGCTCAATGGCGACGCAGAAGGTGTAAGCGACACGCTTAACAATGAACTGCTGAACGAGCCCAGTTTCTACGACTTAAAACAAGAAAACAGTTACCACATGTTCATTTTCGGCATACTGTTGGGCGTTTCAAACAATTATACGGTTTATTCAAACCCCGAATCGGGAAAAGGAAGGTCGGATTGTATGATCAAACCCAACGATAAAGAAAAATACGCCGTAGTGATTGAGTTCAAGTACAAGAGCGAGGACAGTGAAACCTTGAAAAAGGAAGCCCAAAAAGGCCTCATACAGATCGACGAAAAGGCTTATGTCCATAATTTGAAAAAAGAAGGTTATGCCCGAATCTTCAAATATGGTATATCGTTCCACAAAAAAAATTGTGAGGTAGCCATGGAAAGCCTATAGTATCAACCGTAAATAAATAAATACAAAAAAAACCGACATATCGGATTTTTTTGTATTTTTGCGCCTTTATTATCTATAACGAATTTTATAAAATAAATTACTTATGAAAGAGCACAGAAGACATTTCATCAAAAAAATGATCGCCGGCGGAGTTGCGGCGTCAGCTTTTCCGAACTTATTTTTCGGAAAGGAATCAGTTCCTGTCTATTCAGACAGTGAAACTCCTCAACAGGATATATCGCCTGTACGAATCGCGCTTATCGGGAAAGGCGGTATGGGAACGAGCGACACCCGTACTGCATTGCAAGTGCCGGGCGTGAAACTTGTGGCTGTATGCGACCTGTATGATGCACGCCTGCAGGCGGCTAAGAAAGAGTGGGGCGATGATATTGCCGTGACGCGTGAATACAAAGACATCCTGTCGCGTAAAGATGTGGACGCCGTTATCATTGGGACATCAGACCATTGGCATCAGAAGATCAGCATCGAGGCCATGCAGGCGGGAAAGCATGTCTATTGCGAGAAACCGGTGATTCACAAAGCGACCGAAGCCAAAGACCTGATCAAAGCGCAGGAACAAAGCGGACGTATTTTTCAATCAGGAAGCCAGGGTATGTCGTCCGTCGGGAACAGAAAAGCGAAACAGTTGGTGCAAAACGGGGCGATTGGAAGCGTTAATTTAGTGGAAGCCGCCTTCACATCGGGGCCACGGCGGGCTTGCAGGATACCCGAAGGCCTTTCACAGTCGGAGATATGGTGGGATCGTTACATCCTGAACGCACCAAAGGTGCCCTTTGAACCCTCACGCTTTTTCTGTTGGCGCAACTGGAAGGACTATGGCACCGGAATAGCAGGCGATTTATTTGTGCATGTGTTGTCGAGTCTGCAATACATCATGAACTCTCAGGGCCCTGAAAAAGTCTATACCACAGGCGATATCGACGGCGTTGGCGATACGCCTTACATTATGTTAGGATATTTCGACTACCCTGCCATAAACGGATCAAAAGCTTTCAAAGCCGCCTTGACCGCCAATTATGCCGATGGCGTATCGAAAAAATGGGGAAGTGTGGATTTTACCATCATCGGGAGTGAAGGTACATTACGTGTGGAATGGGATAAGGTAACCCTGAAAAAGCCGACAAAAATTTCGGCTGCCGACTTCACTGGATTATCTCCAATTGGCAATACGATAGATAAACCCTCACAAATAAGCGATACCGAACTGCTGTTTGCCGAAAAAGGGTACAATAACTGTCATTTGGACCATCACACGAGCTTTTTTACCGCTATCCGCAACAAAACACAAGTCGAAGCCGATGTCCGTTTTGCAGTGCAAACAGCCGTTCCCGCAGTGATGTGTTTCGAAAGCTACCTGTCGGGCAAACCGGTTTATTGGGACCCGGTAAATCTGGAAATGAAGGGGTGAAAGGAGGTGAACGGGTGAACGGGTGAATGGGCGAACGGGCGAATGGGCGAATGCGCGAATGCACGAACGCATGAATGGGTGAAAGGTCTGCGAACGAAAACTGAAAACTGAAAACTGAAAACTGAAAACTGAAAACTATGAACTATGAAAACTTTTTCCTTGTTACTCTTATTATTTTCATTTTCTGCAACATATAGCCAGAAACTACCCAGCAAATGGGAGGAATTGACCTCCTCCGATTTTGCTTTGGCAGTCAAACAATCGGGAGGTGTTTGCTTGATCCCTATCGGGGTGATTGAAAAGCATGGACAACAACTGCCTTTGGGTACCGATGTGTTTACTTCGCGTGAAATATGTAGTCGCGCCGCCGAAAAGGAGTATTGCATTATTTATCCCTTCTATTTCGCGGGTCAAATCCTTGAAGCAAAACATCAGCCCGGCACCATTGCCTACAGTTCCGAGTTAATGTCGCGTTTGTTAGACGAAACATGCAGAGAGATTTCGCGCAACGGAATCAAGAAGATCATACTCGTAAACGGTCATGGCGGCAATACGGCGTGGCTTCAATATTTCTGCCAGGTACAATTAGAATCACCCCGCGATTACGCGGTATATTATCTAACCCCTTCGCACAGCCAGGATGTTCAACGACAGATTACCGGAATGCGTAAAACGACAACAGGCGGTCATGCCGATGAGGTAGAAACCAGTTCCATGCTGGCCGTTCGACCCGATCTTGTCAAGATGGACCGTGCCGTCGCCGAATCGGGAGCCAACCAGGCCCGTCTACAACAATTGCCGGGCGGCTTATATGTAGGTATCCGGTGGTATTCGCAATACCCGAACCATTATGCAGGCGATGCCAAAGATGCCAATGTTACAATTGGCGAACTCAGCATCGAGAGCCGCTCCCAGACGCTTGCCGAACTAATCAAAGCAGTCAAAGCCGACCAAACGACCATCCGCCTTCAAAACGAATTCTACGAAGAAAGCCAAAACCCGCTGAATACCAAAGTAAAATAAGTAGGATAGTTGCACATATTTCCCGATTTTAATACGACCTGACTTAAAAAAAATAAGCTAATCATCGTTAAAATACGAGGGTATTTGGTTAAATATTATTTAATCACACCTTAATATATTAAATATTATTAAAACAAACAAAATAACGGTTATTTATAGTTGTTTTGTTTGTTTTTATAGTTATCTTTGTGCGCTCAATAGAAAGAATTGCAAAAAATGAAAAGAATGACCCCCAAAGAAGAAGAAATTTTAAATCGTTTCTGGACGTTAGGTCCCTTGTTTATTCGCGAACTGTTAGAAACGTATGAAGAGCCCCGTCCGCATTATAATACGCTGTCGACCGTTGTCCGCATACTCGAAGAGAAAGGATACATCGGTTATAAGGCGTATGGTAATACCTATCAGTATTACGCGTTGATATCGAAGGAAGAATACCGGAAAAAGAAACTTAAAAGCATCGTAGATAGCTATTTCGGTAATTCGTATAAACGGGTCGTTTCTGCGCTTATCGAGGAAAATGAATTATCTGTCGAAGACCTGCAGGAACTTATCGAGGATATTAAAAACAAAAAAGAAAAGTAACATGATCCCGTTTCTTCTGTATATCATCAAATTGAGTTGTTGCCTGACGCTTTTTTACGCAGGCTACAAAATCCTTTTAAGTAATGAAACCTTTTTTCATTTCAACCGGATAACACTCCTGGCAGGCATTTTGACATGTACACTGCTTCCTTTGATAAAAATCAGGACGCCTACCACCGGAATTGTACAGCAGCCAATGATTCAATTAGAAAAAATAATGACGTCCGAAGAACAGTATCGGGCGATTATCTATCCGGATAAAGGTGACAAAGCAATCAACACTTCAATTCCGGTTGGCAGGCAACATCCTCCGGTTTCTTTCGTTCGCCTGTTGGCTTTGTTATTAGTGTCCGGCGGTTTTGTGAATTTATGTTTGTTGATTCGTTCCCATCTTTCGTTAGTTAGGTTAATCCGTAAGGGAAGAAAAATAAAGCAGGGCGATTATACGGTCATTTTATTCGAAAAAACGGTCACTCCTTTCAACTACGGTCGTTACATTATACTTTCCGAAAACGATTACCGGGAGCATCCGGAAACCATTTTAACACATGAGTTGGCTCATTTTCGTTTTTCACATTCATTCGACATCGTTCTGGTGGAACTTTTAACCCTTTTACAATGGTTCAACCCGGTAGTAAGGTTACTCAAAAAAGAAATCCAAAAAGTTCACGAATACCAGGCCGATTCGGAAGTCCTCAAAACAGGCGTCGATGCAACGTTATATCAATTATTATTAGTGAAAAAAGCTGTCGGCTCCAGTTCCTACGCCTTTGCCAACAGCTTAAATCACAGCTAACTTATTAAAATCAGATTTACTATGATGTCAAAAAAGAAATCAAACAGTCGGGCGCGATGGAAGCTCTTATTGCTTCTCCCCGTAACTGCCCTTAGCATGTATGCCTTTGCACGTCCGGATGTAAACCGGCAATTGGAGCAAATTATTCGGAGCGAAGATACGACAATCCCTTCGAATGACCAAATTTATACCCCTGAATTTTTTGAAGCCGAATTAAACAGGTTCATCATCGAACAGGGCGGAAACGCCTCTTTTTCAGTCTCTGAAAAGATCGATTTTCTGGCTAAAAGAACGAATTGTGTTCGATTATTAATCAATGCGGAGGATAACGTTTTTCTCGGAGTTCCGTGTAAAAACACGAATGATATTCTTCATATTCTAATTACAAAAAGTCTTGCATTTGAACGAATCCCTGTTGAATTGTCGAAAGCGCTTCTCATGGAATATCAAAACGAAAAACCGTTATTAATATACCTGTCTTATGATCGGGGGACTACTTCCGGGATGGTCGACAAAATCTATCAAATAGCGAGAAAAGTCTTTGTTGATAACGAAGAGTGCCTAAAACAGAAAAAACAACCGGTTTTATTTTTTTATGAGGAGCCTGGAATGTATTATGGTAAGCAAATACCAGGGTCAGGTAGTCCGGTAGATACGGAAACACCTCTGATTTACATGAGCGCTTTAGATGAAACCGGTAAGGTGCTTTTCTGTATAATAATAGAAATCAAAGACAAAAATTCCCTTGATACCAGCACTTCAGTCGAACTGAACAAAGCGCTTAACTATTTGAAAAAAGAAGGTTATCAGAATGTCTCAATAAAAGCGTCTTCCGATGTACGTATGGGCGTTATTAACGATATAAAAGAGATTTTGCGTACTAACTTTGCGCTGAAAGTGTCGTATAGATAGATCATTGGATTGATAAAATTAACGATAAGAGAGGGGGCATTTCAATTTGTCACGCCCCGTCATTGCGAGGTTGTTTTTCTTTTAGTTACATATCAGTCACATAAACTATACTTGATAATCAATGATATACAAATAAAAAATTGAGCTTAGTCACTCTGCCGTCACATAAGATTCCGCTTTTTGGTTCGAGGTTGTTTTCTTTTAGTTACATATCAGTTACATAAACTATGCTTGATAATCAATGATATACAAATAAAAAATCGCGCTTAGTTACTCTGCCGTCACATAAACTATACTTGATAATCAATGATATATAAACAAAAAATCGCGCTTAGTCACTCTGCCATCACATAAGATTATCCCCATATCGGCAAATATTGAGCATATTTTCTGGAACGTGAACTATCGTCCAATCTGATAAGTCCTTCGTTCATAGTATCGGCAATAATGCGCGAAGCAATGGAGTAGTTTTCCGGGGAAATATCCAAACGCTTCCGAAGTGTTTCGTTAGTCATTTTTTCGCCTGTCACATACAAAAGGCAGCAGTGTTGATAACAGGCCCTTATTTTATCTTCCCTGTTCATTTGTCGCATTGATTTCGGTGCAAACAAGGTGACGCGCGTATAATCGGCGTCTTTCGTGAAGTCGGGGGCCGGAAGTTGATAAAATTCACATTGTTCAATTGCCCGGTCTACGCCGCTACCCCGTTCTTCACAAAAATTCATTCTTCGCATGATTGAAGCTAATTGTTCGTTCCTACTTTGCGGACTGTGGTCAATGAAACGCAGCGTATCTATCAACGGTTTCCCTGGATTGGTAATCTCTATGCGGGAGCTGAATATTTCAATCATCGGCGATGTTCCTCCGATAGAAAAATCTTGATGGATCAGGCAATTAGCTACAAATTCGCGAATGGCTATCGGGGGATACATCGGTGTATCTACTCGTATGGCTTTCCCAATTTGTTCATTTACAGGCAAGTTTGCATTAATATAATCAACAAGATTCGTAAACCCGACAGCATAACCTCTTGCATCAACTTGTTCCTTGATAGCATGGATGCGACTGTTATTCCTGTAAAAAATCACCCTTGCCGCTTTTCTTGAAAGCGTAGTGAAATGTTTCAGGTCGGAAGCAAAAAGAATCGCTCCGAGATTGGTCACATCATAACTTGCGGCACGCTTGTTGATGATTTTTTCCTCTGCCAACTTTTCCAAAATGCCTGATTTGTTTTCCGGTAAAGGAATTTGCAACAGGCGAAAAACGGAAGGATAATCAATAACCGTCAACACTTCATCGGCTGTAATACCAGTGAGGGCAAGTCTGTTTTCAAAAGTACTGTTGTGGGTATTTTGCCATATTTTGCGTTCTCGCTCAGGGTGGTCTGCTAATTTTTTCTTGTAGGAACCCACTCGAATCCAAGCTGTTCCTTTGAATTTTACGGGTGTATTTCCTGCCGAATCGACTATAAAAAGTACGATGCGTTTTTCGTTTACCGTAGTTTCGCAAATAACGAAATCGATACGAGGCGAAAGATGAATCGCAACCCAGTTTTCGATTTCTTCATTACCAATTTTTTCTAATTTTGGTTGGTATGTTGTCCCTACAATGGCGTGTGTTTTATCACTCATGCCAAAAACCAGATACCCTCTCGACAGTCCCATATACGCCGCACCATTGGCCAAAGCGGAAATGTATTCGCCGACTGTTTCAGGATTGCAGTAGTTTTCTTTAATCTCCACCCACTCGTTTTCTTTCGGCGAAGCCTGAATATCAGCTACAATAGTTTTAATTTCTTTTTCGTTCATACGCTTACAATAAAATACCTTACAAGGAGCAAAAGTAGAAAATATTTCGCACGTATCCAAACAAAAGTGTATCATAAACGGACAGTTACTGTCCGAAAATGGACACTTTTTTAGACCACAGAAAACGCATATTGCACGTATTCAGCATTTTGTAAATTTGGCATGATTTTTGCTAAAAAATAATTATTATTCATTAATCGTTATATACATGTTTTTTCATCTTAAAATCATTTTGCGCAATCTGAGACACGGCGGAGTTTTTTCCGCTGTCAATATCATTGGACTTGCAACCGGTATGGCGGTAGCGGGCTTAATCGCTTTGTGGATATATGGCGCTGTGACCTTTGACGCCTATCATACACATGCCAAAGACACCTTTCTTATTACCTGTACGATGAAATTTGCCGACGACGGCGCAGAAGTAAGTCGTGAAAGCGCCCCTTATGGAATAGTGCCTGTTCTCGAACAAATATCGGATGTTCGAAGTATTGCATCCGTCATGTATTCGGACAGGTTCACCTCTGCGCGCATCAACGAACAGGTTTATTCCTTACCCAGGAGCGTGTTGGTTAGTCCCGACTGGTTCACTGTCTTCGACTACACACTGTTAGACGGTTCGTTGCAAGATTTTGGGGTCGATCCTTTTTGCGCGGTATTGACCTCATCCGAAGCGCGACGCCTTTTTGGGGCCGAAAAGGCTGCGGGCAAAGTATTTATGGTTGGGGAGCAATCGATTACGGTGCGGGCTGTTGTAAAAGACCCGCCTCAAAACTCAAGTTTTCAGTTTCACGCTATTTTCTCGATTGAGGCGGAAGGGATGAATCCGGACTGGATATTGCATAAAAATGATCCCAATTATTATACGGCTTCCTTTTTTGTGCTACTTGCTAAAAATGCTGATAAAAAGTATATTACAAACTCCATCGATCAATATTTCCAAGCAAATAATCGGACAGCCTCCTCCCTGTTATTGCCTCTTAAAAACATACGGTTAGACGACCGGATCAGCGAACCCGATTTCCCACGCGGCGATTCAAAGACTGTCAATCTACTTGCTGTCTTAGCTATCTTGCTGTTAGTCGTAGCCTGTCTCAACTATGTAAATCTGATTACTGCAAGATTTCATGTCCGTACCAAAGAAATAGATATAAAGAAGATTTTTGGGGCGAAATCCAGGAATCTTTTCCGGCAAATGATGTGCGACATGTTGTTGACAAGTTTTATAGCGGCATTATGTGCTTTAGCGCTTATCGTTATGCTGGCTCCCTATTTTGAAAAGTTCTTCAATTTCTCTGCATCCTGGCTAAAGTCGCCTGTATTGTGGTTGGTATTTGCAGCCGTACTTGGCTTTACTACCTTACTGAGCGGCGTCTATCCTGCCATGTTATTGAGTTCGTTAAAACCGTTAACCGCCTTGCGAGGACGCAGTATTCTGGGCGCTAAAACGGGAACAGTCCGCAGGGTTTTAGTCGTTTTTCAGTTTGTGGCGTCCGCGGGGCTTATATTAGGGATGCTAACGCTGTCGCAACAGATGCGCTTTATACGCAATAGCGACACGGGATACGACCGGAATGGAGTAGTCGCTATCAGGCCTACTTTTACCGAACACTTAAATATTAACCGCGCACAAGCGACCGTTGTATTGCAAAGCATAAAAGCAGCATTGCAGACCTGTTCCGCTATCGAAAGCGTTTCGCTTGCTTCAACCGGTTCTATTGCGATGGTTTCTCGCGGAATAAACGGCGGCGCCGACTGGGATGGCTACGACGATAGCGATCGACGATACAGTGATTTCAGAATCAAAATCAGCAATATGAATGTAGACGCCGATTATATGCAAACGCTTGGACTAACGATGATGCAGGGACGCTGGTTTGACAGGGACAATGCTGACGACCGTAATAATGTGATTATAAACGAGGCGGCCATTCGGGAACTCAATATAAAAGCGCCTTATATAGGGCAGCGGTTCTCTATATGGGGTCAGACGGGGCAGATTATCGGTATAGTAAAAGATTTTCATTTTAACAGCTTTCACCATAAAATCGGGCCGATGGTCTTGTCGAACACAGACGAAGGAAATCGCTACATCGTTTTCAAATCCCATTCCGGTCAAATGCCTGAAGCCGTCGAAGCGGCAAGACAGGTATACGCCCATTTTTTCACGGGTCTTCCTTTTGAAGTGATCTACGCGGAAAATGATTTTTTTAGCCTGTACAATGACGATAGTAACATAGCGCAAATGGTCTCGATGCTTGGTCTGCTGGCAACCCTGATTTCCTGTCTCGGATTATTTGGTTTAGCGACCTTCACAGCCGAAACCAAAACGAAGGAGGTCGGTATCCGTAAGGTAATGGGTGCAAGTGTAAGTGATATAGTCAAAATGTTGTCGCAGGAGTTTCTGATTTTGGTCGGAATTGCGATGTTAATTACTTTTCCGTTAGCGTATTACTGGCTGGACAGGATGTTGCAGGATTTTGCATACCGTATCAAAATAGGTTGGCAGCTATTCGCTTTAGCTGGGCTTATCACCCTTACACTGACTATTTTAACCATTGGCTGGCAGGCTATTAGGGCGGCAACGGCCAATCCGGCAGATGCTATTATGAGTTGTGATTAACCATTAACCATTTATTATCCAAACAAAATGTATCATAAACGGACAGTTACTGTCCGAAAACGGACACTTTTTAAACAAGGATATTTTGGATACTCACACATATTCAATGTTTTAAGTGTTTGGCACGAAATTTGCAATTACATTTTTATAATTTTTAATTGTAAGGAACCATGAACTTTTTTAAAACAGCACTCAGGTATTTGACGAGAGACAAGACATTTTCGTTTATCAACATCTTCGGGCTTGCCGCCGGACTGACGGCAGTGTTATGCATTGCACTATATGTGGCGCGCGAAGCGAGCTATGACCGGTTTCATCGTAATGCCGACAGGATTTACCGCGTAAGTATGATCATGTCGGGCGAAGGCGTGGAACAGGAAAGTTACTATTTTACGCCGCCCATTGGCCCGGACATGAAAGCCGCAATACCTGAAATAGAGGAATATGCGCGTATTGCGCCATACAGAACGTTTATCGCCGCCTACAACGACAAGACGATAAAGCTGACCGATGTTTGCTATGCTGATACTTCTTTTTTCGATATGTTCACTTTTTCGTTGGTGCGCGGTAATCCGCAGAATGCTTTAGCGGCGCCTTTTTCCGTTGTACTTACCGAAGAATCCGCCTACCGGATTTTCGGCGATCAGGACCCTATGGGACAAACAGTGCGTTTGGATATTAACGATTACACGGTTACCGGCGTCGTGAAGTCGCCACCGGTCAATTCGCATATAAAGTTCAATGCGCTGACGTCGTTTTCCACTTTTTACCGGTTAGCTACCGTTCCCATGGATTGGAACGGCGGGAACCAGTTCATCACCTATTTTCGATTACATAAAAACACTGATGTTGAAGCAGCTAAAGCCAAAATGCAACCGGTCATCTGGGAAAACCTCGGCAAGATGATTGCACAGGCGGGGTGGAAGATAACCGGCAATCTGCATCCCTTACTCGATTTATATCTGTTTCACAGCGAGACATCCAAATATATCCGTATAGGGTTGATTGTCTTCTCGGCGCTGGCGTTGATTATTCTCGCTATTGCGTGCATCAATTTCGTCAACCTTACGACGGCGCGTTCCATGCGGCGCGTAAAGGAAGCGAGTATGCGTAAAGTGCTGGGCGCCAAACGTCCCGCCTTGGTCAAGCAGTTCCTCGGCGAAGCGCTGCTGATAGCCTCATCGGCCTTTGTCCTGTCCCTGGTTTTATTCAAAATATTTCAACCGTTTTATGAGCAATTTGCAGGTGGCTTACCTGGTAGGGGTTTGACGGCGACAGTCATTCTAATCCTGTTTATTCTTGCTGTGATGACAGGTATCATTGGTGGCAGCTTCCCTGCCATGCGACTGACGTCGCTCAATCTGTCAGAAGCAACCAAAGGCGGAGGAAAAATCAAACGTAAAAACAGGCTTCAGAATATACTGATTATATTGCAGTTTGCAAGTTCGGTTTTTCTGATTGTCTGCACCATTGCCGCAACACGTCAGTTAACGCTGATGCGAAACATGGATTTGGGCTTCAGCAAGGAAGGGATTCTCGTGGTACCGTTCAATGGAAAAACGGCTGCCGACCGCGTTGACTTGCTGAAACAACGCCTGCAAAGTTTGGCTGAAGTCCAGGCCGTTAGCGCTACATCGGCGATTCCCGGCGGTGGAGTTACCTCCAACGGTTATGTACCCGAAGGAATGGAAAACTCTATTTTGATAAAGGTATTAGATGTCGATGAGGATTTTTTGAATACGTATGGTATCCGGCTTCAGACAGGTCGTTTCTTTTCGGGCTTCGAGCAGGATAGAACCTATTATGTTGTCAATGAATCGCTTGCCCGAACTTTCGGATGGAACAACGAGGCTATCGAAAAAACCATTTCTCGCAACGGGAGGCATGAAATCATTGGCGTCCTAAGCGATTTCAACTTCGCGCCGTTATACGACAAGATTGAACCGCTCATCATCACCAACGCTCCGGTGGGAGGGCGTTTCAGTTCGGTTTCAATCAAATACCACACCGCTGACGTGCAGGCTTTTGTCGCGAAGATAGAAAATGTATGGAGCGATGTAAATCCCGATGTACCGTTCGAATATCAGTTTTTCGACGAACTGTACGACAAGCAGTACAAGATGGAGATGGATTTCCGCGCTTTATTCGCCCTTTTCGCCATCATCGCTATCCAATTGGCCGCCTTAGGCGTGTTAAGCCTGATGGCCTACACCACCGAGCAGCGCAAAAAAGAGATCGGCATTCGCAAAGTGATGGGCGCTTCAGTCGGGACGATTCTTACAATGTTACTAAAGCAAACGGTCGTACAGGTACTTGTTGCTAATGTGCTTACATTCCCGTTGGCCTGGTGGATTGTTAAAATGGGATTAAGCTACTTCGCCTACCGCATAACATTGGGACCGGCAATCTTTATCCTTGCATTCCTGCTCTCGGCGTTTGCCGCCCTGCTTGCAGTCGGCTTCTCGGCGCTGAAAGCCGCCACCGCCAACCCGATTGAATCAATTAAAGCGGAATAAAATCAATTACGAATAATTGAATAACTGAATAATTGAATAACTGAATAACTGATATATTCAACTTTCAACTTTCAATTCATAATTCATAATTAATTCCTAATTAAAAATTTATGTTTTATCATTTAAAAATTACATTGCGCAGCCTCCGTCGAGGCGGGGTTTATTCAGTCATCAATATTGGCGGGTTGGCTATTGGCATGGCTGCGGCTATTTTGTTACTGTCATGGATTTATCATGAGTGGTCGTACGACCGTTTCCATGCGAAGGAAAAGAATCTCTATGTGGCTTATAACCGTACTTTAGTAGATGGAGATGTGTTGTGCCAGGACTGGACGCCAACGCCTTTGGGGCCAACCCTGAAAACGGATTACCCTGAAATAGCCGCCGTGGCAAGAATGAGAAACTATCTTTCATTTATTTATGCCAACGATGAGGTGAAGTTCAAAATCCAAACCAACTTTACCGACCCTGACTTTTTAACGATGTTTGATTTTCCCCTGTTGCATGGAAACAGCGAAACGGCGCTCAACGATCCCTATTCGGTGGTATTGACCGAACAGGCGGCCAACCGTCTGTTTGGCGAAAAACAACCCGTTGGACAGACGCTTTTATTCAACGGTCAATATGCTGTGACGGTTACCGGCGTGATGAAAGACTTGCCCGGCAATACGCATTTTCAGTTTGAGGCTTTAGCGCCTGTGGAATTATTTAAAACGATGGGCGGGTTTAGCGATCATTGGAGTGAGACCCATTGGCAAACATACGTGGAATTACAGCCAAATGCACGTGTGGTTTTGTTCAATGAATCCGTTTGCGACATTATCAAAGCGCATACCAACAATACGACAGAATCCGAAGTGTTCCTGTATCCGCTTGGCAGGCGGCATTTATATTCCGTATTTGAAAACGGCAAACCGGCAGGCGGGATGATAAACACTTTACGCATCTATGGCATAATCGCAGGATTGATTTTATTGATTGCCTGCATCAACTTCATGAATTTGAGTACTGCCCGCAGCCAAAAACGGGCTAAGGAGGTAGGTGTCCGGAAAGTGATGGGTGGTAAGCGCCGGTCGCTTATCAAGTTATTTTGGGGGGAATCAATAGTTGTTACCTTCATTGCCGGCACAATAGGATTGGTTCTTTCCCTGATGGTTTTTCCGATATTCAATACGTTGATGGGCAAGCAGTTAATTTTAGATTTGACAAATGGCTGGTTTTGGGTGACAGGATTGGGATTTGTCCTGTTCACCGGTTTATTGGCAGGCGGTTATCCTGCGTTCTATTTGTCGTCTTTTCGTCCGGTAAAGGTGTTGAAGGGGCTTTTCAGAATGAAACAGGGAGCGGTCGCTTCGCGCAAAGTTTTGGTGGTGGTGCAGTTTACCGTTGCCTGTGCGTTGATAGTGTCCACATTAGTGATTCATCGCCAGGTCGGATATGCCCGGGACAGGGAAAGCGGATATAATAAGGATCAATTGTGTTATGTACTTATGGAGGGAGATATCAACAAAAACTATGAACTGATCAAACATGATTTACTAAGTTCGGGAACAGCGCTATCGACAACAAGAACAAGCGCACCCATGTCATTATTATGGGGTAACACATGGTGGGGCGTCGAATGGAAAGGGAAAGACCCAAACACAAGACCGCTTTTCGACATGTACTTTACGGATGCCGACTGGACAAAAACAGTGGGTACCACCCTCACCGAAGGGCGGGATATTGACATTTATACTTTTCCCGCCGATTCTACCGCGCTACTGTTGAACGAATCGGCTGTGAAAGTGATGAATTTTGACGATCCGATTGGAGAAATCGTCAGTTTATTGGGCAGGGAATGGCATGTGGTTGGCGTGGTAAAGGATTTTATCATTCAATCACCTTACGAAACGGTGAATCCCATGGTTATTGGCGGACCCTCAGAAGGAATACATGTAATGCATATCAAGTTGAACGGCGCTAACCGCATGTCGGAAAATCTGGCAAGGGCGGAACAGGTTTTCAGGCAATTCAATCCGGCTTATCCGTTTGAATATTATTTTGTAGACGAGCAATACGCCCGAAAGTTTCAGGACGAACAGAAATTGGGGTCGCTGGCTACCTGGTTTGCCGGTTTGACAATTTTTATTTCCTGTATGGGATTGTTCGCTTTGGTGGCTTATATGGCTGAAACCCGCAGAAAAGAGATTGGTATCCGCAAGACGCTTGGCGCTTCGGTGAGCGACATTATCGTTTTGCTGTCGAAAGAGTTTTTACTGTTGGCGCTTATTGCCGTTGCTGTTGCGTCGCCAATCGCCTGGTGGGCGATGAACCGATGGCTAACCGGCTACGCTTACCGGACAAACATCCCCTGGTGGCTGTTTGTCGTTGTTGGGTGCACGAGTTTGGGTATTACGTTGCTGACGGTCGGTTTACAGGCGGTGAAGGCTGCAACGGCTGATCCGGTTAAATCAATTATGAGTTGTGAATAAATAATATAATCATGATTACTTTAATAAATACACTCAAACAAAACTTGCGAAGCCTGAAAAGAAACAATTTGTTTACTGCATTAAACCTGTGCGGCTTTGTGTTGGGTTTAACCGCCTCAATGATTCTCGCCCTCTACATCTATAGAGAATATAATGTTGATAAGTGTTTCCCAAACTATAAAAATATTTACCTGCTGGTCAATGCAGAGAACAACAACGTAAATATTGACTTCGATTTGGCAGGAATGCTGAAAGAGCGTTTCCCCATGGTGGAAGAGGCGGCTACGTTTCTATACTTTACTTCTATGGAAGGCATGTATGTGAGTAGCGGTTCAAACAATGAATTCATAACAGATTTTACGATGGGTTCGGTGACCAATGATTTTTTCCACATGTTTTCGATTAAAACAATACTTGGCAACCCACAGTCGCCATTTGCAGACGACAATTCGGCGGCGCTTACTGCTTCGTTGGCGCAAAAACTGTTCGGCAGGCTCGATGTGATTGGCGAAACTGTTGACTTTTCTGGGTATTTTGAATTGGTCGTTAGCGCTGTTGTGGAAGATATGCCCGAAAACTCCAGCTTTGCAAAAACCGACTTTTTTATAAACAGCAATAAGCCGGAGTACAGACTCAGTTCAGCATGTAATGCGGGTGTCTGCTGGAATCCTCAAATGATTTATGTTCAATTAACAGATGCGGCAGACCCCAGACATTTTGAAGAAACCGTCAATCGCTCTTTTCCTCCTGTAAACGGTGTGGACAGTATACGGTTAGTACCGCTGTCAAAAACCTACATGGCAACCGACCTTGCTGGGAAAGGAACCGAGTCGGGAAATCCTGCTTTAACAAAAATCTTTATTGCTATTACGCTGGCGATTTTGCTTCTTTCTATTTTCAACTACATCAACTTTTCGCTGTCAAAACAATTAGCCACTTTAAAAACTGTCGGCATACGTTTAGCTGTCGGCGCCAAGCCTGCACAATTGCGTACGATGTTTATTTCCGAAGCCGCCTTAATGCCTATCATTGCCTGCGTACCTGCTTTGTTTTTAACATTCATTTTGTTGCCGGCTGTGCAAACGGAGCTGTTAAACGTGCCGCTTCATTTTAACGATTTGTTTTCGCCAACACTGCTCGGTTTAATGCTTGCCGTATTAGTTGCTATTGTAGTTATCGCCTCGCTTGCGCCTGTTTACATTATTTCACGCTTCGACATTCAAAGTCTGTTCGGCAGGGGCAATATGCGTTTGGGCAAGCAACGGGTTAAACAGGCGCTTACCACCCTTCAACTGGCGGCTTCTATCGTGCTGTTAGTTTCTTTGTTTACCATTTACAAACAGTTAGGTTATGCACACAAATATAACTTGGGATTCGACAAAGAACATTTGGTCAGGATTGATATGGGTGGTTCCATAGGCGAACGCCAGGTGTTGAAACAAACGGTTGACCGATATGCTTTTGTGGAAAATTCCGCCTTGAGCAGCAGCGCGCCCGGAAGTGTTAATATGACTTATGGCACTAAAATAACAAATGATGCAGGCGAAGAATTTATTTTAATATTTCAAGTGATGTTAATAGATGAAAATTTTATGGAAACAATGGGTATACGGTTGGTTGACGGTAGAGAACTGCTAACTTCCGATATGGGAGTAAGCTGTTATATCAACGGGGAAGCCCTTAAACAAGCCGGATGGGAAAGCTATGAAGGTAAAAGATTTGAAAACTATGGCGGCTATGATATTATCGGTATTGTAAATAATTTCAGCATGTTATCGGTTCATAACAAGCAGGAGCCTATATGTCTTTTAACTTTAGAAGAAGAAGACCAACGACAGTTGAGTATACTTTCCGTTCGGCTTAAACCCGGTAATTTACCCGAACAGATGGGCGAATTGGAAAAAGTGTGGAAACAGGTCTATCCAAGCGCGCCATTCAGTTACTCATTTTACGATGATGTTTTTGACGCTTTTTACCGTAAAGAAACGCAACAGGTTAAAGGGATAGCCGCCTTTGCGGTTATTGCGCTATTAATTACCTGCATGGGACTGATTGGACAGGTGTTTCAAGCCTGCTTGGTAAGGCGCAAAGAGATTGGCATCCGGAAAATACACGGCGCAGGCCTCATGGATATCATGACGCTGTTCAATCTGACTTTCGTAAAATGGTTTATGGTAGCATTTATGGTTGCCGTGCCTGTTTCGTATTACTTTATGGATAAATGGCTTCAAACCTTTGCCTACAAAACGCCGCTTAGCTGGTGGGTTTTTGCATTGGCGGGAGCCGCTACGCTTACCATTGCATTGATAGTAGTCAACTGGCAGTGCTGGAGCGTCGCCAAAGCAAATCCGGCAGAATCAATAATAACCGAATAACCGAATAACTGAATAACTGAATAACTGATGATTTTTCTTTTACGATAACAGGTATAGGGTACAGTTACTTTTCGACTTGCTGTGTATCAGTAATGTTTCCATCGTTCCATTTTTTTGCAATTGCACATGACAATTCTGAAATTTCAAAGAAAATTCCATAAATAAATAATATTCAGTTAATCAATTAATCAGAATAACCTTTGGTTCGTAACTCATTAATAAGATTTACGTAAGAAACGACAATTGTATGACATCAAGACTCAGATCGCTTTTTGAATTGAAAATAATGTATAAATTTGCAGTCATTTGAAGTGATGATGAAAAAAGAGGATTTGAGAATAGTATTCATGGGTACGCCTGAGTTCGCTGTCGACAGTATGCGCGCTTTAGTGGAAGGAGGGTATGCGGTCGTCGGCGTAGTGACGATGCCCGACAAGCCGACAGGCCGACATGGCAGCATCTTACAGCCATCGACTGTAAAGCAATATGCCATTAAGCAGGGACTTCCGGTTTTACAGCCTGAAAGACTGAAAGACGAGCGCTTCCTGGAGGAACTACGTTCCTTGCATGCTGACTTACAGATTGTTGTTGCTTTCCGTATGTTGCCCGAAATCGTTTGGAAGATGCCGCGCTACGGCACATTTAACTTGCACGCCTCTTTGTTACCGCAATACAGGGGAGCTGCGCCGATCAACTGGGCGATTATAAACGGCGAAACAGAGACGGGCGTGACAACCTTTTTTCTTACACATGCAATAGATACCGGACGAATTATACTTCAACGAAAATGGCCGATAGCCGAAACCGACGACGTCGCCTCCCTGCATGACGCTTTGATGTCGTTAGGCGCAATGACAGTCCTCGACACTGTAGACCTGTTGCTTAAAAATGACGGCGATATTGAAACAATAGCCCAGGAGACGTTGTTGAACCGGTCAGGCAGTTTACGCCCGGCCCCGAAAATTTTTAACGAGACATGCCGCATAGATTGGCGACGCCCCCTCGCGTACATATATAATTTTATACGCGGACTTTCGCCCTATCCGGCAGCATGGACAGAACTGATAAACCCTTCCGG
>Ga0099364_10002587_pt2 | contig 22556 bp, 24 predicted proteins | sample TergutTh196P3_FD_73070 | JGI IMG/M metagenome (GOLD analysis project Ga0099364, IMG submission 73070) | Microcerotermes parvus P3 segment gut microbial communities from Pointe-Noire, Republic of the Congo - Th196 P3 | ecosystem: Host-associated > Arthropoda: Insects > Digestive system > Gut ...
TAGACAAAGAAGCACAAAGGCAGCAAAAATCTCATAAAGTAGTATTGATGATCGATGTAGGTGATCTGCGTGAAGGGATCTTTTTTAAAGAAGAAAAAGCAATCTTAGATACTGCAGGGGAAATCCTCAAATTAAAAAACATAGAATTGTATGGAATTGGCGCTAACTTGAGCTGTTATGGCGCAATAATACCTACAAAGGAGAATCTTTCTATCCTTACCGCTTATATGCAAAAAATCGAAGAGCAATTTAAAATAAAATGTACTATTGTTTCCGGCGGCAATACAAGTTCGTTTTATCTTATAGAAAAAGGTGAACTGCCCAAAGGGATAAACAACCTTCGTTTAGGGGAATCTTTTGTTTTAGGTAATGATACTTCCAATTCTACACCTATTAAAGGAACCCATGCAGATGCCATAACCCTTGAAGCGCAGATAATCGAACTCCAAACAAAACCTTCTTTTCCCATAGGCGAAGCAGGGGTAGATGCCTTTGGCGAAAAACCTGTATTCGAGGATCGCGGCATGATGCAGCGGGCCATTTTAGCTATTGGCAGGCAGGATACCGATACGTCAAACATAATTCCCATAGACCCTGCGCTGGAAATAATGGGTTCCAGTTCTGATCACTTAATTATTAACACAACTAATACACAAGGGCGCTATAAGCTGGGGGATATAGTTTCGTTCAGGCTTAACTACGGCGCAGTTCTTCGTTCATTTACCAGCGCCTATGTGGGGCGAAGTTATATTAGTAATTAATTTTTGTCAGTGTCTGTATTCGACATATGGTCTGTTTTATTATGGAAGAAACGATTTATGACATAAGTCTATGAAGTTCTTCAAGCACTTCTTCAATATCAACAAATTCCGGATCTATTGCCTTTACAGCTTCAAAAGCTTGAAGGGATTTATCAAGATTACCTTCTTTAAAGTGGATCATTCCCATTACATAGTAGATACCTTTCATACTCTGGATATTTATTCTTAAAACAGCAGTAAGGTCTCTCAAAGCTTGCTCGTTATTTCCACTCTCGCTATGGGCTATTCCACGAGCATACAATGCTTGGAGGTCATTTTGGTTAATGGCAAGAGCCCGATTACTGAATTCGACAGCTTTTTCGGCATCTCCAGGCAGGCTTCGATCGATGTGAAGTCCCGCCAATATGATGCAGGCTTCATAATCATTTTGATTTACATGAAGAATCCTTTCATATCTAGCAATCATTATATCAAATTCCTCTGTAGTTCGGTTTAATGTACCTCGAGTTATGCTATCTGTCATTGGCATGATTCTTATTTGGAAATTTCTGTTGGATAACACCGTTATTGACCCATCACGATTATAGGTGGGCTGAAACATGGAGGAATCAATCTCCTCCCATGACTCGGCTCCTGATGTTGGAGTATTTAATGCTGTCCCATCAAGTACCGGCAGGGTATCGCCGAAACGATCGATTGATTCAGGGGATCCTGCGCATCCGAATAATAGTAATCCAGTTCCAGTCAATGCAATAAATAAAGATTTTATTTTCATAAATGTCTCCGTTATTTAAGTAAAAATTCCACTCTTTTTCTCGTTATTGTTTTTTCCTAATATGCCTGAATAAGAAATCCAAGTATAAAAGCGCTTGGGTTTCTGGAACTTCTGTTTATCACCTTTAGATTATAATATCTGGATGAATTTGCATCAAAAGTCCCATAGTCAATGGGAAAAGAACTTTCAGAATTTATTGAAATAACCCTGCCATCCTGATTATTTAAATTATGCTGCTGTACAATCTCGACATCCAGATTATTGACAGATCTTTCCCCGGCTGCAACCAATATATAGTTTCCCCTTGCCAACTGTGCATTATAAAACCCGGTAGTGCTGCTTGTCCTGACATTACCGCCAAAAAGAGTCCATTGGTTAGGCGGCATTAGAGCTTCGGGACGTATAAGCGAAGCAATTTGCTGGGCTACAACAAGGGTGTTATTAAGCGCTTCAATAAGTGTTTGAAAGCTAAATCTAGCGTCTCGCCTGTATCTAAGTACGACCAAAGATATAAAAGCTCCGTGCCTGCCGGAATTTATTAGTTCAAAGGTATTCGATCCAGCAGATCTGGGAGTAAAGCGAACCACCGCTCCAGGACCCAGATTGGTATCTCTGGTTATTAATGGTCCTCCGGTTGTCCTTCCCTGGTGAACCTTAAGGCCAAGATCACAGTTTGGGTTGTCTGCAGCGGCAATGATTAGATACTCAATATTGGCATCGTATTCTGAGCTATGTGAAATAGTTCTGCCGGCTTCAAGGTAGGTACCCCAAAGGGCTCCGCTGCCATTATACTCAAAGTTTGCCAATTGAATTGTTGAAGACAAATTTAAAACCTGGTTAATAGAGTCTGTAAGGTGGTCAAATGCCCTCTGTGCAAAGGTATTTGCTGTTAAAACTACAAACAGGGCTAAAATCATAAAACTCTTCTTCATGATTATCCTCTTTAGGTTTAGTGTTTACTGCATCGTAATAAATTTTTCCGGGAATGAGCAAGTAGGATACTTTCATGATTAGCAGGTACAGGACGGTACAGGGGGCGGTGTTTGGGCAGGTGGAAACAGTGCACAAACTTGGGCTAACACAATCCCATAAGCTGTTTTAATTCTCTTCTATTAGGAAAGCAGTACCACTCCAGCTATATTTTTCTCTCCAAGCTTCCCAGTTTTCATTCAACCAGATATTTCTATCGATATTGCAATCATCGCAAACAAAAATTTCTGTGTATTGTGGACAAGCGCCAGGATATCCGCTTAACCCTTCAATGATATCGTCACAATTAGGAAATAATTTTTCTCTTATGTCAGAAATATATGCGTATGCTTCAATAGAAAAATGATTAAATGAAATTCTAACTTCTTTCTTTTCCATATCAATAAAATGAATTTGGCAAAAGAAATCATTATTACGAAAATTCCTAACCCTGCTATCCCATTCATACAAGAAAGTGGTATAAAAATCTTCGAAAAAATCTGATCTGTCATGTTTTGCAGGAAAAATAAAAAAATTTGAAATAATAAAAACCATTGTAAAAATAATAATTATTATACAAATGCCAAATTTATAATGGTTTTTCAAAACGTATTTTTTCCTCCCATGTACATTGCATATAATATATAGTCTGAAAACCCCCTTGTTTTTTCTAAATTTTATACTCCTTAATATTTTCTGTCTACCTTCTTAATGCAATCCAATCATTAATGCAATTATCACAAAGCAGCCAGTCTGTATCAATTCCGCCACCCTGAAACATCAATTGCCAAAATAAAAGTTTTGATTCTACAGTGAAGAAAAATGGATTACTCTCAAGATTTACATAATTTATATTGGCTAAAACATCTTGCGAACTAAGAATATAGCCATTATTTCTGTTTACTGCTGTAGTAATATGGCAAACATCACAAATTGCTGTATTTTGCGCTCTATTATTCCAAAAAAGTTGAGCTGCGCTTCGTTTTTCGTTTATCCATTGTTGGGATCCTATATTGGACGGTATAGGCCAGGTTGTCCGCACTACATCAATTGACAAAAATTCTCCTGTGTTTTCGTCCAATATTAATGCAATGTCGTTTCTTCCATCTCTATTAAAATCAAATTCGATCCTGTGAAAATGACTTGCTCCAGGATTTTGAAATACTGTTTCCGGGTAACCATCTCCATCAACATCCATTCTTTGTTGTGAAAATATTGAGGTAAATCCAAACAGAAGTAATGCAAATAAAAAAATTAATTTTCTTGCCATATTACTTATACTCATTCTTTTCTCCTTAATATATCCATCCTCTCATTAATCTTCCGCGTACAAAAAACATAAGCATGCTTTCTCCTGTTATTGGCGATCTTTCGATCATTACTAAAAACTCAGAATGTAATCTAACAAGAGATTGAAAGTCCGGAATCATGTTTGTTATCATAATTTCTGTTAAGCGACGTTCCCCTTCTGCCATCTCACGCTGACTCATGAAATCAGTTTGTGTTTCAATCCACCTTAAAGCATTCTGCTCATTATCAAAATAGAGACTAATAGTTTCACTATAGGATACTAATCCCTGAATACTATCCAAGGGATTTGCATATACAGTTAAGAAACCCAAAAACAAAACAAATACGAACAATAATAATTTTCGCATTTTTTACTCCTAAATTGTTTATGGTTTACACTATTTCATAAAAATAATTTATAGTCAAGTTTCTTTTCTAATTCGCGTTTAGCATTTACCTTTATTTGATTTATTTCTATACATATTTCATCATATAAAAATGGGTTATTGTTCTAATGCCCGCATAGTACGTGCCAGAGAAAGGCTTTCTCTGGCATCGGGATAAAATGGGTCAATTCGCAATACATTTTCAAAATCCGGAATTGCACGGGCAAAATCAAGTTTGTACATATGACAATAACCTCGCCAGTAATAAGCATCTGCGAAATTTGGATCAATCCTAACTGCCTGAGTAAAATCCGAAATAGCACGATCAAAATCGGTTTTATTAAAATACGCAATACCACGGTTAAAATATCCAATCGAATTATTTTGGTCCAATCTAATTGCAGTGCTGAATTCTGATATAGCACGATCAAAGTCACCTGCATCTAATGCCGCGACACCACGTTCGTTAGCTAAACGACTAGCATTATTTTGTGCATGGATATTTGGGATAATAACAGACATTATAAAAAGCACAAAACCCAACCATTTAATTGTTTTTTTCATAAAACACTCCTTCATTTTGTTTACCTTAAAAATTCGAGAAATAACTTCTCATTTCACATTCAATGAAAGTATATACAATATTATTCCATTATATTATTTTTGTCAATGCTTCTCTGTCACATGTTCATTTAATAAAGAATTATTGTTCTTTTGATTTTGATTTTATAAAATTCTGCAGCCAGTTAATTTTTTGCAACTGTCGCCTAACTAACCATTATGCGAAGTCCATGGCGTTTTTATATTTTATATTATTCTTATAGAATAATTCTTCTATTTCTTTAGCATCCTTTTCTGTAATATTCATTTCAAAATCACAAATGTTCATTTTTGAATAAATAAAAATTGTTATTTTATCCTTATTAAAATAAAAATATGATATTATGTTATTCCAGCTATAAAATCTATTATAAATAATCCCATTTTCATAAATTCCATTCAAATTCTTATATAAATCCATATTTATATAAAGTATTATAAAAGTCACTAAAGTTGAAAAAGGAACCAGAATATTTTGTTCTTGAGTGATATAATAAGCCCAAAAATATATAATAATTATTACAAATACGGAAATAAATTTTTTTTTTTATTATTCTCATTTAAATTGCCTTCTGATATTCTTTTTCCCGATTTCTTCAAAAGAATATTTCTTTTTATATTTTTATACATTTCATTAACTAAAAATGCAATCAAAAAGAGAAAATTTATCAAAAAAAATAATATATAAGGCATTTTTTCCATAATATATCTTAAACAAAACATAAAAATTTGTCAATAATAATATAATAATTAATTTTATTCATTATGGATTTCGCCTAACGTTCAAGGCATACGAGATTTTGGGCACCGAATGAGCGGACACAAAAGCGATTTATCCATTCTTACCCCCGCTTTTGTGTTCGCAGGTGCCTAAAATCTGGGTGGAGTAAGGGAGACCGCTTTTGCGGTCAATTTAAGAGTGAGAGCGAGGCTGAAGGGCGACCGACCTAAGCGAACGGACCCCCGAGCCCCTGCTTATCAGCTCTTAAAATGCTGCGCAAGCAGCTTCCTAGCGTATACCGTTTGTTATGCGATGTGCCAGCAATTAGTATTATATATCTTTACTAAAAATAGAACCATATTTCAATCCAAATTCATCATTTTCAAATTTAATATTTTTTGAATTTTCTATTAAAATACTTTTTATTTCCATCCAATCCTTTTTCTTAAATTCATAATCCCATAATTTACATATATTTCTATCTTCTTTTAATAATATTCCTTCCCAAAAAGATTTTATATTAAAATTGACTAATTCATAATTCTTTTTATAAAAGGTAATACTTCTTTTATTTTTATTAATCTCAATTATATTTTCATTAACAGTAACATCAATTGTTATTCCGTGAAGATACGAGGTAAATATTGTAAAAGGTATAATAAGTGTCTGAAATATAATTCCTATTATTAACGTTATTTTATCTCTTGCAATCAAAGATATAATTCCAAAAAATAGTATTGGAAGCGGAAATAAATATTTCCAATAAGTAAATACCATTTGAAAAATATTTAAACATTTATAAACCATGTACAATTTTAATACCTTTTTTGTGTTCTGTAAAGTATTAAAATAATTCTGGCATTTCACATAACTAACTAGTAAATGAAATGCAATTATCTTGATCAGACATTCAAAATAAAGTGATATCGGATTTACCGGAAAAGAACAGGTACTTTTTCCATATTAATATAATAAGGAAAGGCCATGGCATATATTGAAAAAACAAGCTTTATGGTATAGAGTATGTATATATCCGGAGGTTTTATAATTTCGGTAGTGGAGTGAAATATTACAAAAAGTGAAAAAACCAGGCTTGTTTTTCATGTAAATATATTATAAAAAGGAATAGACCATTGGCTGAATAAAAGGAGTTTTTATGAAAAAGTTATTTTTTTTGGTAGTGGCATTTTTGATGTTTAACCAGGGAATGTTTGCATTGGGCATTATGGAAGTTGCGTTTAGCCCTGATGGAAGGAGAGTTACTTTTGTAGGCGGGGAACAAACTGATGGAGGATTGTTTTCCTATATGATGCAGTTTAATACATCGGATGGTGAACTTGATATTTTATATTACGGACAACACTTGGATGCTTATGGAAATTGTCTTGCATACAGACATGATGGAACATTAATCGCTGTTGGCGCTACAAATGCAACAATAATGTTGTTTGAAACAGTAAACGGAAATCTAGTAGATTATTTTGAAGGGCATGATGGCGGTGTAAAATCTGTGGCGTTCAGTCCGGATGGAAGAACGCTTGTTTCCGGAGCAATGGATAATACCGTTAGATTATGGGATATAGCAAGTGGCCGTGTAATTCGCACAATTAATATTGATGGTGGCTATGCAAACACTGTTGTATTTAGCCCTGACGGAAGATCAGTTTTTGCCGGCTTGTCGAATGGCGCCATAAAGCAGTGGAATGCGGGAAACGGACGGGAAATTAGGACATTTATCGGGCATATGGAATCGGTTAATTCAATTGCGATTAGTCCGGATGGAACAACACTTGTTTCAGGTTCAAAGGACACTTTTGTAAAATTATGGAATACAGCGAATGGAAGGGAATTAAATTCTTTTTTTGGAGTAGAGTTTGCTGTAAATGCTGTAGCTTTTAGTCCAGATGGGAGAACCTTTGCATATGGCGGAACGGGAGACGGGGCTATAAGAATATGTGATGTCGCAACAGGCAGAGAAATAAGAAGGATTCCCGGAGCTACAGGCATGATTATGTGTATCAAATATAGTCCAGACGGTAGAATAATCGCTCAAACAACAATAGACACTATTGTATTATGGGATGTTGCAAGCGGACGGTATATCAGGTCTATACCTTGATGGTTATTTGGAGTTTTGGGTGTAAGTTTACAGGTATTAATTTCTTCTGTAAGTAAATGACTCTGTTTCACCATCAATTTTCATGGTAAGAATATTACCACTTATTGAATAAGTACCAGTTTCAGTTGAAAACATTTCATTGATCATTATGTTAAAATCGGCAACAGACATAAATATTGTGAAAATAGGTCTTAAAGCTATCCTTAATTGCTCTTGTGAATACCATCTTGACTCAAGCCCCACGTTAGAGTCGAATGCACCACCATAAACATCAGTAATTTGTGTTGTATATCTACCATTTCTGGCTGTATAAGTTCCTCTTGTTAAAAGTGTACCGTCCAGTGTAAATTCAAAATTACCGTTATTAAAGGTCATTTCCAACAGATTGCCAACCTGTGTATATTCACCAATATCTGTAATCCATACCCCAGTTAGATCGTCTGCTTGTGCACTAATCAATCCAATGCTTACAAGGCCTAATACCAGTAATAGTACCGTCCAGCGAAGCTGTACCAGTATTTTCCAAGATGAAATTTTACTAATCATAATTTACTCCTTATATACTCTTGGCACCCGCTTGTTAATATTGCAGCAGACCTCGTAACTAATTGTACCTATTCTGCCGGCTATGTCTGCTGCGTTTAATGCCGGGGTTTCCGGCCCGAATATTATTGCCGTATCGTAGAGCTTTACCTTTAGTGAAAGGCCAAGGTTTATCATACATTGATCCATGCAGATGCGTCCAATAAGCGGGTATTTTTCGCCTTTAATGACAACAAAAAAACAATTGCTGTCATGGATTTTTGTGCTTAACAATCTGGGTAATCCATCACCATAACCAACAGGCAATATCCCTATAAACGTATCTTCTTCTGCTGTCCATGTTCTGCCATACGAGACTGTTTCTCCCTGATGGATTTTTTTTATAAGTACGATCTGCGATACAAGTTCCATTAATGGTTTTACAGACAAAGCAGGTTTAAGTTCTGAATCCTGGTAGCCATACAGAAGTATACCCGGACGTACCATATCAAAATAAGCTGCATTATGTGCAATAACAGCGCCGCTGTTTGCTGCACTTATAAGACCGGGATTAAGACCTGCGCTTCGTATACTGTTAAGAGTGTTTGTAAAAAGTTCATTCTGATGCTGAGTCCATTGTATATCATTTTTTTCGCTTGAATCGGAAACGGCAAAATGGGTTGCTGTTCCCATCTGACTAAGCATTTTTTGACTTGCAATACAGCGGGCAAGTTCCAAAGCTTCTTCCGGTCTGCATCCCATTCTTCCCATACCGGTATCAATCTTTAAGAATACCTTGTGTTCTTTACCGGTCTTTTGTGCAGCTCGTGCAAAAGCAGCAATGTATTCCTTATCCGAAACAAAAGGAATTAAATAATATTCAGCGGCAATATCCAGTTCTTCCACAGAGGTTTGTGTAATAAGCAGGATGGGCGCATCTATGCCCGCCTCTCTAAGCTCCACGCCTTCGTCTACGGCTGCAACAAGAAGCATGGAAGCTCCATTTTCCAGGGCAGTTCTTGAAATTTCAACAGCACCGTGTCCGTATGCATCTGCCTTAACCGGCATACAGATAAGCGGTTTTTTGCCTATTTGCATCCTTGCAGCCTTTAGATTATATATTAAATTATTTAAATAGATATTAAGTCTTGTTGGCCTCTTACTGCTGCTCATTTAATTAAAAATCTCCATAATCTATTTTGATCTTTTTTCGATGCGCTGTTAATTCCGACCCGTTTTGCAGTCCGGCAAGCTGCCTTGATGCCATGATCTTCGATCCACAGGGATTTTGATTGTATTAAATTTTCACCGTTAAGGGATTTATCTATCTGTAAGTATTTGGTAAGTTTTCCAGGGCCCTCAAAACCTTCTATGCCCCGGATAAGGACTGCTTCGGGATAACCTGTTTTCCCGCTGACTACATTAAACAGCCAATGAACGCCATAACAAAGATAAATATATGCATAACCGCCGTCTTCGAACATAATACTATTGCGCGGTGTTTTTCCCCTGTGGGCATGACAGGCGGTATCTTCTGTACCATAATAAGCTTCTGTTTCGGTAATTTGCAGTTTAACTATTTTTTTTCCTATCTGTCTGCACAGGAGTTTTCCCAAAAGCAAGGGAGCCAAAGTAACAGCATCCTTACAATAATCTTTTGCAGAAAGTTTTCGGATCAATGCAGTCCCAGCTCCTGTACGATAATAGCCCCGCCCAGTTTTTTTAAGCAGAAAAAAGTTGCTTCCAGCGGGCCCTTTATAGGAATGTGCAGAATGGCAAATGTAGGACCTTTCCTGGTCCGGGGGCGTCCAATGCTGCCGGGATTAAGAAGTAAAATTCCATCATGCATGGCGTAATAAGGTACATGAGTGTGTCCAAAAAAAGCTGCATCTGCTCCGGCATTCTGAGCCGGACCTAAAATGTTTTGCACATCCTTTTCTACACCAAAACGATTTCCATGGCTTAGTAAAATAGTCCGGGAAGATATGCCGGAAATTTCCAGCAAGAGGGAATCCGGGATAGAAAAATTAAAGTCTCCGTTGCCTCTGACATGGTACCAGGGTACAGCAAAACCTGTTCTGGCAGAAGCAATAAGTACATCATCGGCGCCGTCACCCAGAAAAATTGCTGTTTCAAATGGCGATAACCCGGAACCAGAAGTTTTATCACTGTTTATCTGCTCTTGCACCCATTTAAGGACTTTTGTTAATGCCGGTATATTGCCATGAGAATCAGAAATAACTAAGATTGAACAGCTTCCTTGAACCTCCAGCCGCTCTTGTAACATTACCTAAAACTCCGCCCTGGGGCGGGGAGATTCAATCCCGAATCCATATTTCTGCAAAACCCATAGTTCCCAAACGCTGGATCGTATTGTAAACATTAGGAGCGGAAATACCGGTAATTACCACACGGTCTAAATCACCTGTCCGTTCCTGAATTACTGTAAAACCCGCTTCCCGTAAATATTGAATAACAGCAGAAGTTCTATTTGAAGATGAATATGCACCCAATTGTAACTGATAAACTATATCGCTGTCTGGATCGGGCATATAGGGAATTACGCGTATCACAGGTACCGGTGCTGCAGTGTGCCCATGAGTAGGAACAATCTGAGCTGGTGTATTATTTTGCACTGGGGTTGTATGAGTCTGCGCTGGGGCTGTATGAGTCTGCGCTGGAGCCGTATAAGCCTGCACCGGGGCTGTATGAGTCTGAACAGGGGCTGAATTATTCTGAACAGGAGGCGGTGCAGATTGTAAAGGGACATACTGCATTGATGGAGGAGGAGATTGTATTGGAATATACTGAGCAGAAGGCGGACTAGCCTGCACAGGCTGCGGCGCAGATTGCTGCTGCCATACATGAACCGTACCAGTGTTACCTGCCTGTGATAAAGCAGTCATATAGCTTAGCCATGCAAGCCAGTTTAACTCAGGATTATTTGTCGCAGATACAGCTGGCTGCGCTTGCTGCCGGTTTACATCCTCCCTTGGGACAACTGTGTTTGTCGGAGGCGGCGCTGCAGGAGGCGGATTTTCCGGGGTTACAATGTATGTGTGTAAAGTAATTTGTATTGGCTGCTGGGGATCAGAAGCCGGTGGTTCCGGAGCTGCAGCGACTGGTTCGGGAACTACGGCAACTGGTTCGGGAACTACAGGAGGCGGTTCCGGAATGACAGCAGGTGCCTCTGCTACGGCAACAGGCTCTTCCGGCACCGGTTCCGGAATAACTTCCTGCACAACTGGTTCCGGCTCAGGCACAGCTTCTGCTATTGCCGGAGCAGGCGCTTGGCTGATATATATCCGTACTCCTTCACTTGGTTGAAGTCCAATGGCTTGAGCTACATCAGCGGAAAGGTCAACTATCCGATCTGGAGATACCTGAATCCTGCCAACAACAGTAACTTCTACTTCGTTACCGCTAGACATATTTTGGACCATCACCTTAGAACCAATCGGCAGACTGGGATGACGAACTTGTAAACCAGCAGCTCGCAGTTCTTGGCTTGCTTGCCCTTCTTGGGAAAATGTTACAGCCGACCTATCCTGCTGAGCCCAGCATGGGGCACTAAGTAAGAGTAATACTGCAAGGATAATCTTCATTTATATCTCCTCTCCCCCCCAATTTTGGCTGTTTTATGGTGTAAAAAGGAGACATTTATCCATTGAATAGAGCAAAGCGGAACGCGGATCCCTCCGCATTATAGTCATAAATCACTCCTTTTACTTAATTATAAGATTGGCAACAAGGGCTGTCAAGAGAATCAAGGAAAAAAATGCAAATTTGCCATGCACAGCCTTGCAAATTAGAGGTTTTACCTAATTCCCTGCAAAAAGTATGCCGGAGGCTCCCAGGCCCGCGCTCCATAACCACCGGATAATATCCAGGCAGATGGAATTGATCTATCCATTACATAGCGGTACACATAGTTATCCCTTTCCAGACATTGTTCCAGGCTTAGTTTAAGCAGGCTGCTGGAAACTAGCCCGTCATGTTCATAGGGATCGGCACCGTCTACCACCAAAACCAGATCGGGCTTAGGCGACTGGGGATATAATGCTGAACTTAGCTGTTCCAGTTCCTTGATCCCTTGAATAAGCCGGGGAGTATATTCATTTTCCTGGCCTGCTTCTATCCCTATATCAATATCCGAGGGTAAAAGCGGAGCCCGGCCTTCCTCTGCAACAGCAAGATTCTCCGAATCCAGGGGCCAGCCATGTGCCATATGTACCGACAGGGTAAGAATACAGGGTTTTTTAATGCCGCTCTTATCCTGCTTAGAACTAAGCTTCGGATCCAACAATTCTCCCCGCTGGCGGGAAAAGTGGATTAATTCTGCAGTTCCATCGCCCTTGTGGACATCCAGATCGATGATCCAGATAAGTGAAGCTGTTTCGGCACAAATTTTTGCTGCTGCAATAGCTACATCATTTATTAAGCAAAAACCGGAACCGCAGTCATAGCGGGCATGATGCATACCGCCTCCCAGGTAATAACAAAAACCCGGTCCCTGGGCAAGGGCAAGAAGGCAGGCCAGCCAGGTTCCGCCCACCTGAGCCAGAATAATATTAAACAAATCTAAAAGCTGTTTTTTGGCAGTTTTCGGTTCATAGCGGTTAAGTCTGCCTTGAGAATCAATTAATTCAAAAGCTGTATACAAAGCCGTTTCCAGACCCTTACTGTTGTTTTTATTGTCAAATAATGCAGCAGTATATTCCTTACTATGAACCCTTTCCAGGTCTTCTCTGCTTATAGTTGCAGCATCAGCAATGTCCAAATAATTTAAAGCTTCTAAAATTCCCAGAACAGGGCCGGGATAGGGAAAAGAATCTCCCCTGGTTCCCGGATAATAGTCTTTTTCCATAAATTCCAGAATCAATTTGCCCCGGTCGGGCAATATTGGCAGCATGATACCATAATCGCGGAAGTTCATATTCAGGGATGTATCGTAGAGAATCAATGCAAGCTCCGTGTCAGTATAGTGTCAGTATAATAGTAAGTATATTATATGTTTGTTATAGTGTCTGCATGAAACCAATTGCCAAAATAAGCGCTGCCCAGGCTGCTGCTGTCCGTTATGTCTTAATGGATATTGACGATACCCTTACCACAGATGGAAAGCTTTCTGCGCCGGCATATTCTGCTCTGTGGCAGCTTTATGAGGCAGGGCTTAAGGTAATTCCCATTACAGGCCGGCCTGCAGGATGGTGTGATTTAATTGCCCGTGAATGGCCGGTGGACGGAGTAGTCGGCGAAAACGGCGCTCTGGCTTTTTGGGAAACAGCAGACCCTGCACAAAACGGAAAAAGAACCCTAAAACAATACTTCCATCCCAATGCAGTAAAAAATGATCATCCTGTCTTGTTACGAATAAAAGAACGAGCCCTTACAGAAGTAGCAGGTTTACGTATTGCAAAAGATCAGTTTGCACGGATATTTGATATTGCCCTGGATTTTGCCGAAGAAGCGCCGCTTTTGTCTCTCGATGCGGCAAAAAATGCTGCGGCTATAGCACTGGAAGAAGGCGCCCAGGCAAAAATATCTTCGATCCATGTAAATGTCTGGATGGGTCATTACGACAAGCTTTCCATGGCAGAGTGGTTTTTATCGAATTGCTTTGGATGGCAAAGTAACGATGATCAAGCAGTCCTATTTGCCGGAGACTCACCCAATGATGAACCAATGTTTGCCCGCTTTCCCCTTGCCTGTGCTGTTGCAAATATAAAACGCTATGAAGGCTTACTACAGCATAATCCTGCATTTGTTTCGGAAAAAGAATGCGGCGAAGGTTTTGCAGAAATTGTTCAAGTTTTGCTGGAAAAACGCTGCTACGGAACAAACAGATAGTATGATAGATGAACTGCTTTCTGCCATAGAAAAAACATTTCCCATTCCAGGCCGATTCAGGTCAAAACTGCCAAAAGATATTGCCGAACTTTCCCGTCTATTAACCAGTGCAAGGGGAGAACGGGAAAATAGCTATCTAAACCAGCCTAAGCTGCTATCTGCCTATCTTAGATATTTTTTACCATGGAATGTGTTCCGTCTTAACAAGATATTTATGCTTACTACACTGCCTGCATTAAGTGACGGCGACGCTATCACCGATCTTGGTTCCGGCCCCCTTGTTTTACCCATTGCCCTGTGGCTTGCCTTTCCCCGGCTTCGCAGAACGGAACTGGAATTCCGTTGTGTGGATAAAAGCGCAGCTGCCCTTGAAGCAGGATACAAATTGTTCAAGGAACTTTCTGCCGCCGGCAGTGATCTTACAGCCTGGAAAATAAAAATCATTCACGATTCCATGGAAAAGCCTGTTAGAGGCAAAGCGGCAAAACTTGCGGCAGCTCTTAATGTTTTTAATGAAATATCTGGATCATCAAACAAAACTGAACATAATGCAGAAAAAGCCGCTGCACTTTTAAGTAAACTATGTGCGGATAACGGTTCTATTTTTGTGATGGAACCCGGCAACCCCCAGGGCGGCACTTTTATTGCTGCCCTGCGCGCTTCTCTTTTGGAAAAAGGACATTTTCCGTTTGCACCCTGTACTCATGCCGGTCCCTGTCCCTTGCTGCAGGATACTGTTGGAAAAGCTAAATGGTGCCACTTTGCCCATAAAACGAATATTGAAACTAAAACCAAAGCTGTCCCCGCAGCCCTGCATAAGCTTTCTGCAGCAGCCGGAATCCCCAAGGAAAGGGCAGCATTTAGTTTTCTGCTTACAGACCGGACTGACAGGCATATCAGCACTGTTCCCCAGCTTCGCATTAGAATTATTTCCGACGTATTTTCTGTCTCGCTGGGACGAAAAAATATAAACATGGGCTGTTATGGCTGTTCGGAAATAGGATTGGTTTTAGTTGCCGGTAATAAGACTAAGCTTAATGCTGTTTCTTTTGGATCATTATTGGAACTTCCCTTCCCCAAGGATGAACAGTCAGACAAACAATGGGACAGTAAATCCGGAGCGATGGTAGTGTATATCTAAAACACTCCGCCTTGTCTAAGCAGATACATGATAAAATCAAACTTAATGCCTGCATAAAACATGGGCTGGTTATTAACCAGACGAAAACCTGCTTCTACGATAAAAATATTAAACTTAACATTATCTCCGCCTCGGACTCCGCCTTGAAAACCGGCGCCAAGTATATACTTTTCAAAATAGAACTTATCGCCAAGAAAAAGATAATTAACAGAAACAAACGGAGAAAAATGAAAATCCGTATCTAAAAAAGACAATATATTCCAGGAAGCATACAAATTAACTAAGCTTATTATTACTTCGGTTTTGTCGTCTCCGGGATTATCGGTACTATATCCATTATCAACTTCAACGCCGCCCCATACAAAAAGTTTGAACGGACTAAAACCCAATCCAATACTTGTTTCCTTGTGCTCTACTCCAATGTTTAACAACTCAATACTTAGTTCGATATTATAATTACTGGGATAAGGTAAATGTGTTCCTATGCCAAAATTGGTAAAATTAAGCTGAAAATTAAAAGGACTTTCTGATGTATTCCGATTCTGGGCAAAAACCACAGTTGATACCGCGGCAAAGAGAATAATGCTAATAAATAATTTTTTCATTGCTATAATCCTTCAATAAAGTATACTATTTTTCATCAACTATGTCAAACTTAAAACTTGCCATGAAATAGACGGTTACATATATAGCAAGTATTTCTTTTCTTGGCCTGGAAAATTTGGATTGCCAGAATACTTCGTTCATTGTACAATAAATTATGAAACTTAAGATTAAACTCAGTATCATGATTAGCGTAATTATGGCGATTGCGCTGACAGCAACTGCTTTTTTGGCTATTTCGCAATCTTCACAGATCAGCTTGGGTTTAAGCATGCGCAGTGTGGATTATCTTACAATGCAGCAGACTGAATACTGGTCGGGGCGCTTGGACAGGTATACACAAATCCTGCGTACCGTGGCAAATATCATGGGAGATTATGAAGATATAGAACCGGCAGCACGGCGCGCCCGCTTTGACAGCATATTAAGCGGTACAATTACATCAGAACCAAACCTGCTTCAGTTATACACCATTTGGAGACCCAATGCCATTGACGGCATGGATGCCCAGTTTATAGACAGACCGGGTTCCAGCTCCACAGGCCAATATGCTGCAATGTTTACCAGAGAAACTGGAGAGATTACAGTAAGAGCAACTATAGATATTGAAAATGCAATGGCCTATTTTGACGGGCCAAATTCCAGGATGGACAGAATAGAAGCCCCCATTCCCAGAACTTTTTTGGGCAGAGATACTCATCTTGTTAGGATGATGGTTCCCATTATCAATCCCAGAACCAACCAAATAGTCGGCGGTGTTGGTCTTTTATATGATGTTGCCGCGGTACAGCCGGTAGTAGAACAAATTACTAGCCAGTTTTCAGAAGTTGCCGCAATAGCTATTTATGCCAACGATGGATTAATCCTGGGACATTTAGTTCCCGAACGGGTAGGCCATATGCTTACCGAAGCCGATGCAATATTATACGGAGATGATCTTGAAGCTGTTAACTATGCTGTGCAAAATGGAGAAGATATTGTCACACAGAATTATTCAACAGTCCTTCAAACCGACCTAATAATGGTCATGCAGCCTTTTTCAATTGGTAATTCAAACACCACATGGACAGTTATGCTCGGAATAACAGAAGCCTATGTTATGGAAGATGTTCACAGAATGACAAGAACTATTATAATTATAATAATAACAATATTGCTTATTGTTCTGGGGCTTGTTTTTATAACAATGAGTAAAATAACCAAACCTATCGTAGATGTTGCAGATACCTTAAAGGATATTGCCGAAGGCGAAGGGGACTTGACCCGTACAATAGCAGTTAAGTCAAAAGATGAGATTGGCAGCCTTGCCCTTTATTTTAATCAGACTATCGGTAAAATAAAGGATCTGGTTATTACCATAAAAAATGAGGCAAAAAATTTGTCCCAGGTAGGTGGCGATCTGGCCAATGACATGACCGAAACTGCAGCAACAGTAAACGAAATTACTGCAAACTTGCAAAGCATGAAAGGCAGGATAATTAACCAAAGCGCATCGGTTACCGAAACAAATGCAACAATGGAACAGATCACCGGCAACATTAATAAACTTAACGGTCAGGTAGAAAAACAATCACAGAATGTTGCACAATCATCCTCCGCTATTGAAGAAATGCTGGCCAATATTGAATCGGTTACTCAGACCCTGGTAAAAAATTCTGAAAATGTTAACGAACTTACAAAAGCAAGCGAAGTAGGCCGTACAGGACTTTCCGAGGTAGCAACAGACATCCAGGAAATTGCCCGGGAATCTGAAGGTCTTTTGGAAATTAACACGGTAATTAAAAAAATTGCAAGCCAGACCAATTTGCTTTCCATGAATGCTGCAATTGAAGCAGCTCATGCCGGAGAAGCCGGTAAAGGATTTGCCGTTGTTGCAGAAGAAATTCGAAAACTGGCAGCAAGTTCCAGCGAACAGTCTAAGACTATCAGCATGGTACTGAAAAAAATCAAAGAATCTATCGACAAGATTACCCTTTCTACAGAAAATGTTCTTAACAAGTTTGAAGCAATAGAAACGGGCATTAAAACTGTTGTGAATCAGGAAGAGCATATCCTTAACGCCATGGAAGAGCAGGGACATGGCAGCAAGCAGATACTTCAGGCCATGAGCAATTTAAACGATACCACCCAGCTTGTTAAAACAGGGTCAACAGAAATGCTTGAAGGGGCAAACGAAGTAATTCGTGAAGGATCAAATCTAGAACATTCTACCCAGGAGATAACATCCGGTATGACTGAAATATCAACAGGTGCCGACGAAATTAACTCTGCTGTACACCATGTTAATGAATTGACCACCAAAAACCGGGATTATATTGATCTCCTGTTAAATGAAGTCTCGAGATTTAAAGTTGATTAGATTTAAAGTTGATTATATTTAAGGCCAATTACCGATGGAAACTGAATCAATAACCGAACTAATGGCTGTCCTTGCCCTGCAACTGGGCATTATTCTCTTTGCAGTCCGGTTTTTTGGAAGCGCGGCGAAAAAAGTCGGCGCTCCCCAGGTGCTGGGTGAACTTATTGCAGGCATTGTAATTGGCCCCTATGCACTTGGAGGAATTGCGCTGCCGGGTTTTTCCCAAGGCATCTTCCCGCTTGACAGCGCTTCCCTTGCGGTAAGCAGTGAATTGTATGCTTTTGCAATAATAGCTTCCTTAATATTGCTTTTTGCTTCCGGACTGGAGACCAACCTTAGGCTGTTTCTTCGTTATTCTTTGGCCGGCGGAATTATCAGTCTGGGAGGGGTACTTGTTTCATTTGCTGCCGGTAATGCCGTTGGAATGATCATGTTCCAAACATCTTTTACAGATCCGCGCTGCCTCTTTCTGGGAGCTCTTATCAGCTGTAATTCTTTGGGAATTGTTGCCCGGCTTTTATCGGAGCAAAAAAAAATGGATCTGCCGGAAAGTGTAACCATACTTGCCGCATCTGTTTTTGATGATGTATTTTCCATTATTGCTTTGGCAGTGACACTGGGTATTATTGCTGTAATAAGCGGTACAGCTGAAACCACCTCCGGCCTTTTGCCGTCGGTATTGTTAATTGCAGCCAGGACCTTTGGTATATGGCTTGGCTGTGTTATTCTGGCAGTAATTTTTTCAAAAAGACTTGCCCGCTTTTTAACATTATTTAAGAACAGTTTTGATTTTTCCATATTAGCTATGGGTATAGCGTTAATTCTAGCCGGCCTTTTTGAAAAACAGGGACTGGCGATGATCATTGGCGCTTATATTGCCGGGCTTGCTCTTTCCAAAACAGACATTGCTCCGCTTATTCTGGAAAGGATAAGCGGTATCTATGGTTTTTTTGTACCGATTTTTTTTGCAGTTACAGGGATGATGGTAAACTTCCGCCATATAATAACGCCGTCTGTACTTACCTTTGGAGCAATTTATACTATAGCAGCAGTTATTGCAAAGCTCTTGGGATGCGGTGGCCCGGCACTGCTGCTGGGCTTTAATGTAAAAGGCGCCTTGCGAATTGGTCTGGGAATGTCGCCGCGCGGCGAAATGACACTCATTATAGCCGGTATAGGACTTGCATTGGGAATTCTAAACCAGCAGCTTTTTGCAGTTTTAGTCTTAATGATATTAATTACCACTCTGGCAATACCTCCTTTTCTAAGCGGGAGCTTAAAACTTTCCGGTTCCGGAACCCGCAAACCGGCAAAGAGCGAAGATTCAATTTCTGCAAGCTGGGAATTTTCTTCCAGCGAAATTGCAAGCATTGTAGTAAACACATTGCTCGATAATCTTCGTATGGATGGTTTTTATGTTCAGGCAATGAATCTGGAAGAAGGATTTTGCCAGGCACGGAAAAACGATATTTCTCTTTCGATCCACGAAAAGGACTGTATGGTAAGCATAGAAACAGCCAAAACGGACATGCATTTTGTAAAAACTGCCATTTATGAAGTTATTGTAGAATTGTACGAATCAATCAGGAGATTGAAAGATTCGTCGGATCCCGTTGTCTTAAAAAAAGAACTCATGGACCTGGACGGCAAGGCAAGCCAGGATATGCTGTCGTATATATGCCCTACATGTATTTCGCTGAACTTAAAAGGCCGGACCAGAAAGGAAATTATAACAGAACTTGTTGATATACTGGATGACAGGGGCAAACTTCTTGACAGGGATTTGGTTTTAAAGGATGTACTTGAACGGGAAGAAACCATAAGTACCGGCATGGAACACGGCATTGCCCTGCCTCATGCAAAAAGCGACGGCGTTGATGTTCTTGTAGCAGCTCTGGGTATAAAAAAAGAAGGCGTTGAATTTGGTTCCATGGACGGTAAAAAATCCCGCCTTTTTGTTTTAACTCTTTCTCCCAAAAAGACAGCTGGCCCCCATATTCAGTTCCTTGCTGCCATCAGCACAGTATTAAGCGACAGTCACTTCTGCAAAAAACTGTTTTTTGCAGACACTCCGGAACGTGTTACAGAGCTATTGCGAAATCAAGGTTAATTTTATTTGATAATATAGTCCAACCAATGCCAATACTACAAATATTCCTATTTTTGTTATAAGTGCACCAAGGGGCAGCTCTACCCCTGCCATGTTATGAAAAATAGTTTGATTGATAACCGTTACACCAATAAGAATAAGATTAGTTAAAACAATTCCTAACAATATATATCCAAGTTTATTATTCTTGCATAATGTATACAAACAGATAAAGATAACAGGAGAGATTATTGCCATATCCAGAACATACGTTATTTGAGTTGTATATATTTCAATTAATTCGAGCGACCTTCCATTTATTAATGAAGAGATAATATCGGGAAGCCATGCGACAAATAATGATAAACCGCATAAAACAAGGAATACTTGTAAACCTTTAGTACATATCTTTACAGATGTTTTAATGTCATAATTATTTAATAATGAAAAACCCATTATAAATGCAAAAAAACAACAAGAAAATAAAGCACTATAAACTAAATGTAAAACATTATATTTTACACCAAATGAAATACTTGTTGAATAATATAAAAAAAACGACACAAGAGATGTTAAAAATAATTTTGTCTTTACTGTATTATTTTTCCAGTCTGTTATTAAGGCAAACATTAAAAGCGGAATTGCCAGAACCAATATTGTAAAATCCGTACCTCTATGAATAGGAGCCATAAAATATGAGTCATTTTTATAAATACCGTCTCCATATATTCTTACAGTATCTCCATATTGATTTACAATATAATATGGTTCTCCGCCAGTTTTATAAAACAAACCTAAGCTGCTTGTAATTAGAGCCAGGAAGATAATAAAAACTACAAGAATATGTAACGCTTTATTCATTTTTTCCATCATTTAAGTTCCCCCAAGATTAGGCAATAAATTGCCTATAGTCAATAGGGAAATGTAAAAATAACGAATTTTTCTAAAAAAATGCTACCCGGCGATCTGGGTTATACGATATGCCGAATTCCTGGGTTGTACAGACTTAAAATAAACCGTCTTGAGTAGCATACCATCTATAACCTGCAGCTATAAAATTCTCCAGGGTATCCACTTGCCCTGTATTATAGCTAAAAAACTCCCATGTCCTTGTTGATCGCAGAAATCTGAAGTAAACATAATCTTTTCTTTCAATGTTAGCCAACAAAATAGCTGCATAACGTTCACCGATCGATACTTCCTCTCTATCACCAGCCATTATTGGAAGTGTAACATCCAAAATCCCGTTTCTTATATTTCCTACCAATACACTATGTGGTGTATTTCTTACCCATCTAGTTAAATATACTTCGGTGTTTCCAGTGTGTCCTTCAACCTGATGTCCTGAAATCCTATACTGTCCATCCTCCAGCTGCTGGGTATGACTAAAACTGATAGTCAACACTAAAACTGTCATTAAAATAATAATTTTGTTCATTTGTAAAATCCTTTTTCCAAAAATTTTGTGTTTCAGTTTGCTATTTTATATAAAAATCTTCGATTGATCAATAGGCCGTGGGAGCGAGGAAGCAAACCTTAATTTGTTGCGAAAGCAAGATCCTAACCTAGGCGAACGGTACTACGAAATGCTGTGCAGCTTCCTAGTGTTAACCGTTTGTTAAGCGATGGTTGTGATTTTTCAATATTACTTTACATTGATTTAAAAATATGATATAATTGCATCAAGAGTTAGATTTATGGAAAATTCTATGTTTGATTACCATTCTTTTGGAGAAAACCATGATATTCCAATCAGAATCATTCAAGAATTTGAAGAAGAAGCCCGAAATGAGTTTCCTTTTGATAAAATGTTGATGGAAATTCATGTTTTAAGAGCAATAAAATCATATGCCAAAGTAAATAACCAGATGGTGAGCATTGAAAACTAGTTTATATTTAGATACAACCATTATAAGAGCATTATTTGATGAAAGGACTCCAGTAATTAAATAGGAATTTTATTAAGTTGGAACTTTGCTCATTTAGTAAAGCTCAAGACATGACGAATGGTTGCCTTAGTTAATACCATGTATAATTATAATCCAATTGAAATTATTACACCACCTGAATTATAAATTTTTCAAGAATTTAGCATATGGAGTAAGGGAGACCCCTTTTGCGGTCAATTTAAAGAGTGAGAGCGAGGAAGCAGGTCTTAAATTGTTGCGAAAGCAAGATCCTAACCTATGCGAACGGTACCCCGACGCTGCTTGTCAGCTCTTTGAATTGCTGAGTAAGCACCTTCTGTATAAGTAGAGTATTTACCTGACAGTTGAAAAAAATAGCGGTCATAAAGACCTCCGAATGATATAATGTTTTGACCAAAAAACTATTATCTTAAGGAGATTTAAATGACCACCAATTTAACAGT
>Ga0099364_10003979_pt1 | contig 22553 bp, 25 predicted proteins | sample TergutTh196P3_FD_73070 | JGI IMG/M metagenome (GOLD analysis project Ga0099364, IMG submission 73070) | Microcerotermes parvus P3 segment gut microbial communities from Pointe-Noire, Republic of the Congo - Th196 P3 | ecosystem: Host-associated > Arthropoda: Insects > Digestive system > Gut ...
TTACGAGCCACCGATTTTATAGAATTAAAAAATGGTTTTGAAGTGCCATTGGGCGCAGAGTTATATTTGGATGTTACTCCTTGCGAGAGTGCTGGTATAGGGATAGGAAATCCGGGTGGTGGTATTAGTACGGATTAGCAGAGGCTCGGGCAGCATTATCATCAACGGTTTTGAACTGTCGGCAGGAATGTATATGTACACTCTTTTGGTAAATAATACAATTATTGATACCAAAAAAATGATTTTAACGAAATAATTCTTATCTTTGCAACGTGCTTTTAAAATTATAAAAGCATGAAAAAATATTTAATTTTAATTCTATACGTTTTATATAGTGTAGTTGGCTACGGGCAAGTCGCTCCGAATAAGGATAGAAACCGGGTACTCAACCCAGCACTGAGCGACGAATTCAATGGGACAAGCGTTGATACGGTGAAATGGAAAACAGATAATGTTTTTGCATGGTTTGCAAAAACCCATTGGTGGAATGTAACGATAGAAGATATAACGAGAAACAATAGTAATGGTAACAACATAGGCGTACAACCCAACAGAATGCTCCGGTTAAAGTGTGAAAGTTTACCCCCATACCAGAGCGGTTATGGTTCATCAGGAGGAATTGAGACCAAAGCACATAATTATTTATACGGATATTCTCAATTATAATTTGTACCTTTGCACGCTTTTTTTAAGCACGTTTTTATCACGCAAATAATTAAATAACATAAATAAATATTGTATTAGAAATGAAAAAGTTAAGCATTATCATGGTGGTGTGCGCAGCGGTTGTAATCGGCTCATGCACATCAAGCTCTAAGGCTCCGAGAGCAAATTTGTCTAACGACGTTGATTCCTTATCGTATGCCATCGGCGTATCGCAGACCGGCAGGTTGGCGCAATATCTGGCGCAGATGAAGATTGATTCTACCTACATGAACGATTTTTTGAAAGGCTTTTACGAAGGCGTCTCCGTTTCGGACGATGACGTCAAAAGAAACGCCTACATAGCCGGCTTGCAGATTGGGAAACAGTTTGGCGGTCAGACGCTAGAACAGTTCAGTCAGCAGATCTTCGGAGAGAGTGCCGAAGAACGTCTCAGTCAAGACAACTTCATCGCCGGATTCACCGCAGGCGCAACCAAAAACGAAGACATCATGAGCACAGATGAAGCCGGTGACTATATCGAAACTACCATAGCATCTATAGAACTGAGAATGAAGGAGAAAGAGTTCGGATTTAACAGAGACGCCGGTTACGCATTTTTGGAAGAGAACAAGACCAAAGAGGGCGTTGTGGCGCTCCCCAGCGGCTTGCAGTATAAGGTGATTACCACCGGAAAAGGCGCCATTCCCGCCTTGACCGACCGCGTGAAAGTTCACTATCGCGGCACGCTCATTGACGGCACCGAGTTTGACAGTTCCTATAAAAACGGACAGCCCGCCTCTTTCACCTTGATGGGCGTCATTGCCGGCTGGACGGAAGCGCTCGCCATGATGCCGGTAGGCTCCAAATGGATGCTCTACATCCCGCAGGAACTGGCTTACGGCGACCAGTCAAAAGGACAACTCATCACGCCGTTTTCAGCGTTGGTTTTTGAAGTAGAACTGCTTGAAATCGAAAAACAGCCAACAGACCCGAATAAACAGCCAATCCGATTATAATACGCGCAGTGGAAAATAACTTGTTTGTTTACAATACATTAAGCAGGGAAAAAGAACTGTTTGAACCGTTTCACCCGCCACACGTCGGCATGTACGTATGCGGACCGACGGTCTATGGCGACGCCCATCTGGGACATGCTCGTCCCGCCATCGCTTTCGACTTGATTTTCAGATATTTGAAACATAAAGGATACAAAGTCCGTTATGTGCGCAATATTACCGACGTCGGACATTTGGAAAATGACGCCGACGAGGGAGAAGATAAAATCGCGAAAAAAGCACGTCTGGAACAGTTGGAACCGATGGAAGTCGTTCAACACTACACCAACCGCTATCACCGCGACATGGATTTGCTGAATGTGTTGCCGCCCTCCATTGAGCCGCGTGCGTCGGGACACATCATCGAACAGATAGCCATCATCGAACACATTCTGCAAAACGGATTTGCCTACATCGTCAATGGCTCCGTTTACTTTGATGTGGAGAAATACAACCGGAAATACCCTTACGGAATCCTGTCGGGAAGGAAAATAGAAGAACTGCTCTCCACAACGCGAGAACTCGACAAACAGGACGAAAAACGAAACAGCATTGATTTCGCCTTATGGAAAAAGGCTGACCCTGAGCATATTATGCGATGGCAGTCGCCATGGAGCGAAGGTTTTCCCGGGTGGCATTTGGAGTGTACGGCGATGGGAAAGAAGTATTTGGGCGAGCCGTTCGACATTCACGGCGGTGGGCTGGATTTGATGTTTCCGCACCACGAATGTGAAATAGCGCAGTCGAAAGCCGTCAACGGGACGTCGCCGGTGCGTTATTGGCTGCATAACAACATGATTACCATCGAAGGACAAAAAATGGGAAAATCGTTAGGCAACTTTATCACGTTGGAAGAACTTTTTTCGGGACAGCATCCCAAGTTGGAGAAAGCGTACTCGCCCATGAACATTCGTTTTTTCATCTTGCAGGCGCACTATCGCAGTCCGTTAGACTTCTCCAACGCCGCCCTGCAAGCCGCCGAAAAAGGATTGAAAAAACTGTTGGAAGCCGGAAATACCCTCCAAAAAATCCCATCGGGAAACAACTCAACCAGCGACATCAAAGCATTGATAACCAACCTGTACCAAGCCATGGACGACGACTTTAACAGTCCCATCGCCATTTCGCATCTTTTTGAGGCTGTCCGCATCATCAACTCCGTCAACGATGGCAAAGAATCCCTCACAAAAGAAGATTTGGGACTCTTAAAAACGACCTATAACGAGTTTGTTTACAACATATTAGGTCTGAAATCGGAAACCGAATCGGGGCAGGATAACAACTTAGTAGAAGGATTGATGGAACTCATCATTGAGATACGTAAGGAATCCCGCATTAAAAAAGAGTGGGCGACCTCCGACCTTATTCGCGACAAACTATCCGCACTCCGCATCCAACTGAAAGACGGAAAAGAGGGAACCACCTGGAATACGGATTAATTTTGTACCTTTGCGTCATTGTTAACATATCTAAATTTATAAAACTATGAATAAAAAATTTTTTTACGTTCTTTTGATTTTTGTTTCTCTTGGCAGTTTTTGCGCTGTTGCCGGAAACAATGGAGTAAATAACAGTGCAGGCATCAATGCCAAGGCAAGTCCGTTGTCAAGGCTTCGCATCGGTGGAACGCTGAGCGGCGGCGTTGACAACGACTATTACTTTTTAACCATAGCACCCAGAGTCTCTATGGAAGTTACGAAATGGTTTGTGCCGGGCGCCACCGTGGTCTATATGTACTCTCAGGGAACCGGCGGCGACAAAATAACCAGCAACACATACGGCGCAGGCGTTTTTACCGATTTTTACCCAATAAAATACGTCTTTGGTCGTGTCGAATACCAGCATCTGTGGTACTCCCAAAAAGCGAAAGGTACTACCGTCAAAGCCTCCACCGACGACGATTTCCTCTTAATGGGCGTTGGTGCAAAAATGCCGATAAGCGCCAAAGCTGCTGTATCCGCCTCCGTTCTCTTCAACGTCCTCAACAGCGAAAAAAGCGATCATTTCATGTATAAAAATCCGATTTTCAGCGTGGGGATCGATGTGGGGCTGTGATAAATGGGCTTCAGTTATTCAGTTATTAAAAATTCCAAAAAACATTTGTATCCTTGCGCCAATATTTTTGATATGAAAAATATGGGAATTTCGATAAAAAAGATATGAAACGGAAAATGCGGTAGCCTCACCCTTTTATCACCGCCAGCGGGCTGAGTTCCACCAAAATCTTCACCAAGTCGCTTTGAAATGCCATCACCTGCGAGATGTCCTTGTATGCCGACGAGGCTTCTTCCAAGTCCGACTTGCTGCGGATGGAGTGGATGATGCCGAGTTCGTCAAGTTTGCGTTTTTCTTCGTCAAGGTTGAGATTGCGGATGGCAGCGGAGCGGCTCATCACGCGTCCTGCGCCGTGCGAGCAACTCATAAAACTTTCGGGATTACCCAATCCTTCGACAATATACGACTTCGTCCCTTGCGAGCCGGGGATGATTCCGACTTCGCCCGCTTTCGCCGAAGTGGCGCCTTTACGGTGGACGATGACTTTTGTGCCAAAATGCTCTTCCCATGCGGCGTAGTTGTGGGCGATGTTGATCATCGGCTCGTAAACTACGTCGTGGAGCGTTGCCGAGACGACCTGTTGGATGCGTTCCATCATCAGTTTGCGGTTTGCCAACGCAAATTCGGTGCAATACTTCATCTCTTGGTAATAGAGGTGCGCCTCGTCGGCCTCGAAGGGAAGGAACGCCAAATCTGCCTTCGGATTGACGGAAGAATAATAGACTTCGTTCAATTTCTTCGCCGTTTTGTTGTAATGCTCAGCCACTTGCAGTCCGAAGTTGCGGCTGCCTGAGTGTACCATGATCCAAAGAGCGTCATCGCCGGAGCGTTGCAGTTCGATGAAATGGTTGCCGCCGCCCAGCGTGCCAAGTTGTTTCAAAGCGGCAAGATACTGGCGTTTCACCACCACGAGTTCGTCAATATTGTAGCCTTGCGGCATCAGCGCTTCGTCCTGTCGTTCTTTGTGGTGGTCGAATCCGAGCGGGACAAGTGCTCTGACTTCCGACATGATTTGCGTTAACTGTTTGCGTTCTATAGTATCGGCGGCGATGTTTGTCTTCACGGCGCACATTCCGCATCCGATGTCCACGCCTACGGCGTTAGGGACAATCACGTTCTTCGCCGCCAGCACACCGCCGATGGGCATTCCGTAACCTTCGTGCGTGTCGGGCATCAGACAGATATGGTTGAATGCAAAGGGCAGATTGGCAAGGTTCAACGCCTGTTTGATAGCGCCGTCTTCCACTTCGTCAAGCCACAACTTAATAGGAAGTTTTTCGGTAGAAATTATCTTTTGCATGATTCAAAAAAAACCGCCATGACAGCGGTCTTCACATTAAATCTTTAAATACAAATCTCTAATTACCCTCTTTCTTTTTAATCGAAGAGTAACTGATTTTGAGTGCGTTACATTGGCGAAGTTCTTGTTTCACGTCCACTACGATACCCATCTTCACGTTTTGATCCACTTTCAGGGAGGTAGTGAGTTGTTTACGGTCAACTTCGTCGCGGGCTTCGCGTTCGCTGGCGATAAATTCGGGGATAGAGGCGACCGTAGCGAATTGGTCGTTCAACTGGATACGGGCTTCTGTTCCTAATTTTGCATCTAAGGGCGAGCCGATGTAAATGAAACTCACCAATGATTTTTTCTCTAACTTTTGGGCTTCACTTGCCGTGGGCATGCCTTGTTTCACCAAGACAGTGCTTTCTCTCATGGTAACGGTTACCATAAAGAAAAACAAGATCATAAATACGATGTCGGGCAATGATGAGGTTGATAATGCTGGAACCTCTTTTTTCTCTTTTGAAATAAATTTTGACATAATCTTAGTTCCTTTCTACGTTTTCCGGTTCTGCTTCGGAGATGGCGACCGGGATGGCTTTTTGGATAGCCTCTATTTTTTCCTGGTCTATCAAATCCGAAAAATTAACTCCAAAATGTTCTTTACTCAGTTCATTACGTAGTTCTGTAATCGCTCTTGCTAATTCATTTTGCACTTGCACATACATGTTATAAGAGGTTCCCCTGTCGTTTTTCAGCGAGATAATCCCTCTGGACGCCATGTAGATTCCGCCAAGCATGGGGATGTTGACCTCTTTTTTATCCGACATGTTCGGGTCGTCCGACTTGTTGGAGATGAACACTTTTGTGGCATCTTTCAACTCCGCAACGGTCATGTATTGTCCTTTCACCCACAATAGATCCTGCGCGTTGATACGGACTTCAAACAGGTTGCGTTTGTTGATGTCTTCCGGTTGTTCGGTAGGATCTAACGGGGGCGGCAATCGTCGCATGATTCCTGAGTCAACGTCCATCGTGGATGTTATCAAGAAGAATATCAGCATGATAAAAGCGATGTCGGCAGTGGAAGTAGCGTTGATTTCCGGCATTTTTCTTTTTTTCCGAGCCATAAATCTACTCTCCTTTCTTTATTTTAAGATACTCCCTCTGATAGCCAAGAAGATGGCTGCCAAAATGGTAACGATTCCTACAATAAAAGTTAAATTTAATCCGGCGCCGACCCAGATGGAGGCGCTTTCCGTAATTTGCAACTTTTCTAACTGTATAGCGGTAAATTCGTTGGTTGCGAACAAATACGATATTAAGCCCAATACCAATATGGCGACAACGCCGAGAAACGCTTTGACGGCGCCTTTTGGGTTGGATATCATGTGTACAATGGGGAATATCAAGGCGGTAACCACCGCTATTCCGAATGTGATGTAGGCAACCGTTAAATAGTTCCCGATGACGGCGTCTGAGGTCGGATTGACCAGCAATAATATGAGAAATATTAAGGCGACTGCCACCAACGCAAAGGCAACTATTTTTGCTATTAAAATTATTTTTTTATCCATAACTCACAAATCTTTACTTTTATTTGTACTCGGTTAAGATGTCCATGAAGGATATCGAACTGTCTTCCATGTCGTTAACGATGCTTTCGATTTGTGTCAGGCAGAAGTTGTATAATACCTGCAAGATGATAGCGACGATTAGTCCGAACACGGTGGTTAAAAGTGCCATTTTCATACCTCCTGCGACGATGGTGGGGGAGATGTCGCCGGCTCTTTCGATATTGTCGAACGCTACGACCAAACCGACCACTGTTCCCAAGAATCCCAACGAGGGCGCCAGTGCGATGAAGAGCGTAATCCACGATAGTCCTTTTTCGAGGTTACCCATCTGTACGCCGCCGTAGGAAACAACGGCTTTTTCAACGTTATCAAGTCCTTCGTTGTAGCGGTCTAAGCCTTGGAAGAAGATGCTGGCTACCGGTCCGCGGGTGTTCCTGCACAGTTCTTTGGCTCCTGCTATGTCGCCTTTTTTCATGTATGCTTCGATGTCTGCCAATAATTTTTTGTTATTGGTTTTGGAAAGTCCCAAATAGATCATCCTTTCGATACATAAAGCCAAGCCGATGATTAACAAAATCAGGATTGGGGACATCCAGCCCACACCTCCTTCGATGAATTTTGTTTTTAATACCTGGTGAAACGGCTGATCGTCGCCTGAGGAGGCAAACACATCGGTAGCCGCTTTCTGAACGGGCGCAACTTCTTGAACCTGTTCTGTCTGTTCTACATTTTGATCGTTTTGATCATCTTGGGCATACATGGATGTAGCGCCAAAGGTAAAGAGTCCTAAAATCGCTAAAAGCGCAAATACTTTTTTCATAACTTCTGTTAATTGAATTTGTACTATTTTATTAATTACTATTTATTATTTATCTATAAATTTTTGCGGAGAAGGCGGGATTCGAACCCGCGGTGCGCTTTTGGCGCACGCACGCTTTCCAAGCGTGGACCTTAAACCACTCGGACACCTCTCCGTTAATTGTTGAAAATCAACATTTTAAAAAATTTTCAATGTACGTGTTTTCAGAGTGCGAATATACAACTTTTTTTAATAGTAGCGGGGGTAATATTTTTTTTTGCTAATTTTTTTTTAGCCACGAATTGCACGAATGGACACGAATAATGATTGCACGAACGCCTCTGTGTAACTCTGTGAACTCTGCGCCTCTGTGCTGAATATTTTTTTTCAACACAGAGACACAAAGGACACAGAGGCTCACAGAGTTCAGACAATATTGCAAATTCCCGTCAAGCCATCTCCCCGCGCAAGGGGGTAACGAGCAGTTTTTTGACGGTTTCGTTGTCGTGGTGTTGTCCTAGCAGGAACATCAGTTTTGTGATGGCGGCTTCGCCGGTGATGTCGTTTCCGTTGACGATGCCGTCTATTCGTAATCCTGCCTGATAGGTCTTGGGGGCGGTTCTTCCCGACTTGCACTGCAAAATGTTGAACACGATGATGTTTTTCCTGATGGCGGCTTCCAACTCTTCGGAAAACCACGGGGCTGTCGGCGCATTGCCGCTGCCGTAGGTCTCTAAGATGACGCCGCGCAGTCCTTCTACATTTAATATATGGTGTAGCACGTTTTGTGTGATGCCGGGGAAAATTTTCAGGATGGCGATGTTTTCGTCGAAGTGGGGGTGTACTTTCAGTTTTCCGTTTCCGGGCTTGGCTATTTTCGATTTGTTGTAGTTGATATAGAGACCTGTTTCGGCTAAGGGGGCGTAGTTTCCGGAGAAGAAGGCGTCGAAGTTTTCGGCGTTCAGTTTGGTGGTGCGGTTTCCTCGGAAGAGTTTGTTTTCGAAGTAGATGCACACTTCGGGGACTTTCGACTCGGCGGCGATGATGAGCGCGGTGATGAGGTTGTCGTGGGCGTCGTTGCGCAGGGCGCTCATGGGCAGTTGCGAGCCGGTGAGGACGATGGTCTTGTTCAGGTTTTCGAGCATGAAACTCAATGCCGACGCCGTGTAGGACATGGTGTCGGTGCCGTGCAGGATGACAAAGCCGTCGTAGTGGTCATATTCTTCTTCGATGATGCTTGCCACCTCTTGCCAGATTTTCGGCGTCATGTCCGAACTGTCAATCTGTCGGCTAATACTTTGATAATCAATGCGGTGATGAAACTTTTCCAACTCCGGAATGTACTGACAGAGTTTGTCTATTCCGACCGCTTCCAACTGTCCGGTCTTCGGGTTTTTGTCCATGCCGATAGTCCCTCCGGTGTAGATGACTAAGATGGCGCGTGTTTGCTTATTATTCATTTTTACACATTTTTCGGATGAATATACGGTTCATTTTACACATTTTTCGGATGAATATGCTGCTCACTTTACACATTTTTCGGATGAATGGTCGAGTAATTGGTTAAATAAAAATATGTTGAACAAAGAGATGTTTTGCAAATCATTGTCTAATCGTGTGTTTTTCAACGAAAAGCGGATACTTGTTTTTGGTGAGTACGTATTACGGAAGTGTTTTAAACTTTTTGCTTTTACATTCGTACCGCTTTTTACTTCTATTGGAACGATTTCGGTACCGTATTGCATTACAAAATCAACTTCGCTGGTTTCGCCGCCTGTCCAATAGAACAGGGTATGTTTTGCCAACTGTTGCAACACGAACTGTTCTGCAATCAAGCCGTTAAATTCGTCAAAAATGGCAGTTTTACTGTTTATTACCTCAAAAGGGATTTCGGCAAGATGGCGAAACAGCCCGATATCTACAAAATAAAGTTTGAATGCGGATGGATTAGCGTATGATTTCAGCGGAATTTTATCGCCACAGCCGACCTGCTGAACCCGACGTACAATACCTGCATCTCTCAACCATTCTATCGCCATTTCGTATTCTCTTGCTCTTGCGCCCGATTTCACCGTTCCATAAAGAAATTTGTCGTTCTTTTTGGCAAATTGGGCGGGCAGACTGTCAAAAATCTGACGGATACGGACAGCAGTCGTATTGTCGGTATGTTTAATAAAATCCTTGCGGTAATTGCCTAGAATTTCTTCTTGAATGGCGTTAATGTTTTCCACATTACGATTTTCAACCCAATCGGCAACGGCTTCCGGCATTCCGCCAATATACAGATACTGTTTGAACAAATCGGACAGAATTTCGTTAAAAGTTGTTTCAAAAGGGTTTGATTTTAAGAAAGTTACAATGTTTTCGCGTCCGTTTGCCCATAAAAATTCTTCAAAGTCCATCGGCTCCAATTTCAGCGTATTTACTTTTCCCACAGGAAACGAAGTGTCTTTATGCAAAAAGATGCCGAGTAAACTACCGGCAGTGGCTATATGATATTCGGGGGCATCTTCGTAAAAATATTTCAGGGAAGTCAATACACGTGGTACCTCCTGCGCCTCGTCAAAAATAAGCAAAGTTCCGGACGGCGATATTTTCATATTCAGATAAAGTTCGAGCATTGTAATGATGCGTTTGGGCTCAATGGAGCCTTTGAACAAATCTACGAGTTCTTCATTTGGATTTTGAAAATTTATATACGCTACATTTTTAAAATATCGTTTGCCAAAATCTTTGAGAAGATAGGTTTTTCCTACCTGACGCGCACCTTCGAGCAAGAGTGGTTTTCTTCCATTCTTCTCTTTCCATTTGAGCAGTTCCGACATTAATTTCCTTTCCATATCTCTTTGACTTCTAATAATTCTGACAATTTTCGGCGAAGGTACAACTTTTTTTTATTCTACCGTCCCCGTTGCCTCCGCTGTTCTTCCCATGAGATTTTTTCTAATGTATGCCGGATATCCTCTATGGGCGACGGGGCGGGACAGGATATGATTTTGTATTCTTTGTCTATAAGTATATAATATGGTATAATTTTGGCTTGCCATTGGAGGATAAATTCCTGTTCGTAGCCGGCGTAGAGCAGTGTCCAGGGGTATTGGTGGTTTTTTGAAAATGTTTGGAAGGCGTCGGCGTCGTTGTCAAGACAGATGCTTACAAATTCGATGAAGCGGTTGTTTTTGTTGTACAGGTCTTTCATCAGTTCCATCTCGGCGAGACAGTCGTAGCAGTTGGTTTTGAAGAAGTTGATGTACAGGTATTTTCCTTTTAATGTTTCGGATTTCACCATCTTTCCCGCAACATTTGGAAACGCAAAAGCGGGCGCTGTTGTGCGGGGTTGTAATGTATTGGTCTGGCGTAGAACATCTTGTGCGGCTTTTGCGATTTGTTCCGATGGTTTGGACGTTACGATGTCGTTGAGCAACTTTTTCACGGAACTTTCCCGGAAAGGATATTGCTCTAACAGTTTCACAAGAAATAGCATCCGCAGTTCGTCATCGAGAAAAACAGGGTCTTTTTTAAGAATGTCGGAAATTTCGCTCAGGGAAGCGGCTTTGTTGATGGATTGTTGCAGCACGGGAAAGACGATTTCGTTGCTGTGATAGGGCAGATATTCGTCGAAGAAAGTGTTGAAAAACAGCATGTAACAGTAATTTGAGATGTCCGGTTTTTCTTTACCGAGGTAGGTTGTTCCGAGTTTGAGGGAGCGTTTTTTTGAGTAGTTGGCTTTGAGCGCTCCGATGGTATATGTTTGATAATCAGTGCAAAACTTTTGATATTTTTCGGGCAACGCGTCCACAGGCATCCATAGTGCGTCGAAGGCGGAAAGGTTTTGCGAATTGAAAATATCCTGATATTTTTCCATCTCAAACAATTCCCTTTTTTGCTCAAACTGCATCAAGAAACGGTTGAGCGGGTCGGGTTCCGAAAGCGTCAACGGAAGCGACGGTTTGATAATGAACGGGTTGATGTTGTTGTCGAACACGATATTTTTCCCCGTCAAAAGATAATTCTCGCCGGGCGCGACAAAAAAGGTGAACGTGTAAAAATTGACGGACAGCGTTACCGGCGCGATGGCGTCAACGATAACATCGAAAGAGAACGTCCCATCGTTTTTCACGGTTGTTTTCTGAGAAAGAGTCTCATTTTCAACGAGATAATCGGACGTTATCATCAGATGGATTGTTTTCCCTTCTGCGCCGGGCAACGTCCCTTTGATGGTGACGGGTTGCTGTGCCTGTACGTTTTGGCTCGCAAACACGGAAAGAGACATCCAAACGATGATTGCAAAGAGAGTGCTATTTTTCATGGTTCGTCGGTTGTGAGGTGTATTCCTTTGGGTATCAACGATTCAAACTCTCCTCCGTAGAGGAAAATGTCCCGCACGATGCTGGAAGAGATGTGGGTGTATTGAGGGTCGGTGAGCATTAAAACGGTCTCAATGCCGCCGATTTGCCGGTTTACCTGTCCGGCGCTGTATTCGAACTCGAAATCCGTCGAATTCCGCAGTCCGCGCAGGATAAACTGTGCGTTCACCTTTCGGCAGAAGTCTATGGTGAGACCTGTAAAACTTTGCACTTCAACGACATCGCTCTTGTCCTGTAAGGCGAATTTCACCCATTCCATCCTGCGTTCTAACGGAAAGAGCGTTTTTTTCGCCGTGTTGTGTCCGATGGCGACGATGACCTTGTCGAAAAGATGCAACGCCCGCCGGATAATCGCTTCATGACCAACGGTTATCGGGTCGAACGAGCCGGGGAAGACGGCGATGCGGGGCGGTTGATGGTGAGATGTCATATTTTAATGTATTCATTTCGTTGTATATTGTCGCTCATAGTACGTTTTATAATCGCCCGAAGTTACATTTCGAAGCCATTCCGTGTTTTCGAGGTACCAGTCCACGGTTTTTTCGAGGACTGTTTCAAAGGGCAGGGAGGGTTGCCATCCGAGTTCCTGTGTCAGTTTGGAGGCGTTAATGGCGTAGCGCAGGTCGTGTCCGGCGCGGTCTTTGATGAAAGTAATCAGACGGGCGCTTTCTCCCGTTTCCCTGTGCAACTTTTTGTCCATGATGGTGCATAACAGGCGGATGAGGTCTATGTTTTTCCATTCGTTGTTGCCGCCGATGTTGTAGGTCTCGCCGGTTTTTCCGATGTGTAGAATCAGGTCAATCGCCCGCACGTGGTCTTCCACCCAGAGCCAGTCCCGCACATTCTCCCCTTTTCCGTAAACCGGAAGCGGCTTGTTGTTTACTATATTATTAATAAAGAGCGGTATCAATTTTTCGGGAAATTGATGCGAGCCGTAGTTGTTGGAGCAGTTTGAGATGACAACGGGCAAGTTGAACGTGTGGAAATAAGCACGCACCAAGTGGTCTGAGCCGGCTTTTGAGGCGGAGTAGGGACTTCGAGGGTCGTAGCGGGAATCTTCGGTGAAAAGTCCGGTTTCGTCCAACGAGCCATACACTTCGTCGGTGGAGACGTGGTAGAACCGTTTGCGCTCGGTCTCTCCGTTCCAGATGCTTCGGGCGGCGTTGAGCAGATTGACGGTTCCCACGATGTTGGTGAATACAAAGTCGTTAGGATTGGAGATGGAGCGGTCAACATGCGACTCGGCTGCCAAATGGATGACATAGTCAAAACGATGCTGCTCAAACAGACGCAACATCTCCTTCTCTTCGACGATGTCGGCTTTGATAAAGGTATAGTTCGGTCTGTTTTCGACGTCTTTCAGATTTTCCAAATTGCCCGCATACGTAAGTTTGTCAAGGTTAAATATGTGATAATCAGCATACTTATTGACAAAATGACGAACTACGTGCGATCCTATAAATCCGGCTCCTCCGGTGATTAAAACTTTCATAGAAATAAAAAACGTTTAAAATTTTAATGCAAGACCTACGCCATTCCCTGTTATTCCGAAGTTCAATGATGGCTGAAAAGTTGTTTGGTTGCCAAAATATTTCTCTTCGTAACTGTCGGCAGCACGTCTTTTCAAACTGCCGCCAACGGCAGACAGGGGGATGCTGGTAATGATAAGAGCCTCTCCCACCACTATCCCTGCGCTGCCAACAACAACCAATAAGGCTCCGTCATCAGTAAGATCTCCGTGATAATCAGTATTATTAGAACCTGCAATCATCATAATGACACCTATCACTGATAATCCAAGCCCCACTCCCAGTAAACTACCACCTGAGCGTCTAAGCGACGCTCCTTTATGAAATTGCTCGTAAAGGGCATTGTCGTTTGTTCTAAGGAACTCTTCCATCCTGTTGTCATCTCGTCTCAATTGTGTAAATGTGGCATAATCTATCGGAGGGTCTTGCTGATTACCACTCATGCTTTGAACGTTTATTGGGACGGGCGCCTCATCCTTAAAAACATCCTTTGAGCCATTTACATACCTAATCATAAAGATTTCCGACTTTTTCAACGTATAGTTGGGTCCGTTAGGGTTTTCGAACTTCTTGTACTTGACTTCGTCCGTGCCGATTTCCTGAACTAACGCTTCGATATCGTCGCCATTTCTTAGCGTGATAATGTCCTGCGCCCACGCACCCGCCACACTCAATAGCATGGATGCTACAAAAATAAAAAATCTTTTTGTCATAATTTTATCTTTTATAAATCCACCTGCAAAGGTACAAATATTTTTAATTCACAATCACCGTAACACATTTGGTGCGCTTAGCGCCTGTTCCCATCTCCAAGCCGACGCCATCATTTCGTCAATGCCGCTTTGGGCTTTCCACTGTAACTCTCTGTTAGCCAGCGAGGTGTCCGCCCATATTTTTTCGATGTCGCCTGCGCGGCGCTCCACGATTTGGTAATTCAACTTTTTCCCCGACACCTTTTCAAAAGAGTGGATTATTTCTAACACGGAGAAACCGTTTCCCGTCCCGATGTTGTAAATTTCCAACTTTTTCGTGTTCTGTTCGCCGATAAAACGTTCCAACGCGGCTACGTGCGATTGGGCTAAATCCACCACGTGGATGTAATCCCGTATTGCCGTTCCGTCGGGTGTATTGTAGTCATTTCCAAAGACTTTCAGTTCGGGACGTTTCCCGATGGCGGATTGCGTGATGCAGGGCATCAGGTTGTTGGGCGCTCCTATCGGGAACTCTCCTATCAATGCCGACGGATGCGCCCCGACAGGGTTGAAATAGCGCAGCAAAACGGCGTTGAAATTTGAAATTGCTGTCGTGTTGGTGATGATTTCCTCGCAAATCTGTTTGGTGTGTCCGTAGGGAGAGAGCGCCGGCTGGATGGGCGACGTCTCGGTAACCGGCAACACGTCAGGCTGACCGTAAACGGTACAGGATGAGGAGAATACAAGGTTTTTCACTGCATACTTCCGCATAGATTCCAGAATGTTGATTAAGGCGTTGATGTTGTTGTGATAATATTTCAACGGCTGCTGCACCGACTCGCCCACCGCCTTCAACGCCGCAAAATGGATAATATGTTGAATATCACTGTATTTGGCAAATATTTGGTCAACAAGGTGCTTGTCTGTTAAGTCAATATGTTCAAAAGCCGGGCATTTCCCCGTTATTTTCGCAATCCTGTCCACGGTTTCCCTGTAAGAATTGACCAAATTGTCGGCAATAACGACCTCAAAACCTTTCTGCTGCAACTCCACAACAGTGTGAGAACCAATGTATCCCGTTCCTCCGGTAACTAATACTTTCATGTTTGCAAAGGTACTGCTTTTTTTGAGATGTGGGATTGTGAGATGTGAGGTGTGAGACAATACATGTAACATGTAACGTGTAGCGAAAAAATACTACCTTTGCACCGCAAATACAGAAATATTTTTTTGAAAAAAATTAGACTATGAATGATATAATGCTTTATTCGCTGATCACCTTAATATCTTTGGGTGTTTTGTCGGCGGTGTTGTTGTACTTTGTGGCACAGAAGTTTAAGGTTGATGAAGATCCGCGCATTGACGAGGTCGCGGAGTTGTTGCCGGGCGCCAACTGCGGCGGCTGCGGTTATGCCGGCTGTCGGGCGTTGGCGGAAGCTATCGTGAAGGCGGAGAGTGTAGAAGGCAAATCCTGTCCCGGCGCCAGTGAGGCGATGGACAAGATTGCGGAACTCTTAGGAATCGCCGCTCCCAAAGCCGAGCCGAAAATCGCCGTCATCCGCTGTCACGGCACGTTCGCCAACACGCCGAAGAAGATAGATTACGACGCTGTCGCCTCGTGCGCCTTCGCCCACGCGCTCTATGCCGGCGAGGGCGGATGTCCTAACGGCTGTCTTGGCTGCGGCGACTGCGTGGCGAGTTGCCGTTTCGACGCCATCGAGATGAACGCCGAAACCGGACTGCCCGACGTCAAAGAGAACTGCGTGGGCTGCGGCGTGTGCGTCAAAAACTGTCCGCGCGGTGTCATCGAGGTGCGCCATCGCGGTAAGAAAGAGCGCCGCATCTTCGTCTCCTGCGTCAACACCGAAAAAGGAGCGGTCGCCAAGAAAAACTGCGCCGTCGCCTGCATCGGATGCGGAAAGTGCGTCAAAGCCTGTACCTTCGAAGCCATCACCATGGAGAAAAACCTGGCTTACATTGACTTCGAAAAGTGCAAACTGTGCCGCAAATGCGCCAAAGAATGCCCGACAGGGGCTATCTGGGAGGTGAACTTTCCTGAGGCGAAAAAGGAGGAAAATGTCGAATTATAAAAAATACGGAAGATGACTCAGATATTATTACAAAACAGTATTTGAAGAAGAATTAAAATAATATATGTATGGTAGTTGAAACAATAGAAACAACAGAAACAAAAACACAAGGTTACGCTGAAGAAAAACAGTTGTACTCTGTGGAAGAGGTGTTCGACCGGATTGATAATAAATTTATTGATTTTTACGGTGAATATGGGCGAAACATTGTTAATGCTCGTCGCACGGAATGGAATCAAGACAAGGTAGTGAATTTAAAAATGACGAAGTTATAATTCACAGAATTGTGGCTGCGGCTTTGATTTTATAATGTTGTCTATTTTCGTAAATAATAAAATTACCTTTGCAAAAATAAATAAAATAGTATAAACATAAATTATTTTAAACATGAAAAAGCATCTATTTATTTTAGGATTAGCCATGCTGCTGAGCGCGACAAGCGCTTTCGCACAAGGCGGGACGACGGGACCGCTGACGTGGAACATAAGTTATGGCACGCTCACCATTAGCGGAGAGGGGGAGATGCCGGATTATGTTTATAATGCTGATTGTGCACCGTGGTTTCAATATGAAAATATTATTAAAAAAGTGATAATAGAAGATGGTGTTACGAGTGTTGGAAATAATGCTTTTCATGGATGTTACACTCTTACTTCAATTGTCGTTCCAAGCAGCGTTACAAGTATTGGAGAGTATGCGTTTGCTTGGTGCAATTCTCTGACTGCTGTTAACATTCCGGATGGCATAACAACGATTAGAGACGGCGTTTTTCACCTTTGCTCCAGACTTACTTCGATTGACATTCCAAACAACGTTACGAGTATTGGGTATGGATCTTTTATCGCTTGTAACGGTCTTACGTCCATTATCATTCCGGAAAATGTTACAAGTATTGGTCCTTGTGCTTTTGCCAGTTGCAATGGATTTACCACAATCGTCATTCCCGATGGAGTTACAACTATTGGGGAATCCGCTTTTTCCAATTGTAAAGGACTTACTTCGATGATCATCCCGGATGGGATAACAAGTATTGAAAAATCTATGTTTGCCGAATGTAACGCTCTTACTTCCATTGTTATCCCCAATAGTGTAACAAGCATTGGCGAATACGCTTTTTCAGGATGTAAAGCCCTTACTTCCGTTATTAATCTTAATCCCATACCTGTCAACATAACTTCCGATGTTTTTTCATACGTAAATGTGAATAACTGTATCTTGAAAGTGCCTACAGACGCTATTGCCGATTACAAAAATGCCGAAGTATGGAAAGAATTTAAGATTATCGGCGAAGATGAGTATTTGGTTAAAGTAAATATTAATAATAATAAATATGGCGACGTCATCGGCGATGGAGCGTATCAAGAAGACGCCACCGCTACCGTCGAAGCCATCGCCCACGACGGCTATCATTTCGTCAACTGGACAAAAGACGGCGTAGAGATTTCTACCGATAACCCCTACCGTTTCACCGTAACCGAAGATATAGAATTGGTTGCCAATTTTGAAGAAAACGTTGGCATTGTAGCCCCCCCAAGCCCTCCCGAAGGGGGGGATGTGCGGATATATCCCAACCCAACGACGGGATTATTGATGATATGCGATATGCGATATGCGATATGCGACAATCGGACATCGGACATCGGACAATCGGAAATCGTAATTTACGATGTGATGGGTCGTGTTGTTCACGTAGAGACGCACGGCCGTGCGTCTCTACAATCGCAAATCACACCACCCCCTGCCCCCTTGCCCCTTTTGCCTCCGGCATTTTCCCCAAAGGAGAAAAGAAGAGGAAAAGATTTTTTTGGAGGGGAATTTCGGAAATCGGAAATCGGACAATCGCACATCGAAATAGACATCAGCCATTTGCCGCAAGGGGTTTATGGTGTTAGCGTTATTTCGAATGGGCGGGTTGTTGGGAATGGGAAGGTGGTGAAAATGTAATATACAAAAACTATGGCAAAGATAACGGTAAAAGGCGCTGAAATCACAATAATTTCGATAGAAGAACGGGATTATATTTCCTTGACCGATATGGTAAAAGGCATTGAAAATGGTCTTGCTCTTATCGAAAAGTGGTTGCGAAACAAAAATACCATAGAATTTATTGGAATGTGGGAAGAGATGTATAATCCATGTTTTAATTCCCCCGAATTCGAGGGAATTAAAAATGCGGCAGGACTAAATCGTTTCATTTTATCCGTAAAACAATGGATTGAAAAGACAAATTCCATTGGAATAATCGCAAAAGCAGGTCGCTATGGAGGGACCTATGCTCATAAAGATATTGCTTTTGAATTTGCATCGTGGGTATCGCCTCAGTTCAAACTGTATTTATTAAAAGAGTTTCAGAGACTTAAAGAAGAAGAACAAAAAGCATTAGGCTGGAGTGCGAAGCGTGAACTCACCAAAATCAATTATCATATTCACACTTCTGCCATCAAGAGACATTTAATTCCTGCCAAACTTACACCACTGCAAACTTCTTTCATCTACGCCAACGAAGCCGATGTATTGAATGTAGCCATGTTTGGCATGACCGCCAAAGAATGGCGTGAGGACAATCCCGACTTGAAAGGCAATATCCGCGATTATGCTACGATTAACGAACTGATTTGTCTTTCAAATATGGAAAATCTAAATTCCGTATTCATCAACGAAGGACTTCCGCAAAAAGAGCGTTTGATAAAGTTAAATCAGATTGCTATTCAGCAAATGAGTGTGTTACAGGATGTCGAAAACAGAAAATTATTAAAATAATTATATAGTATAAGTATATGAGATTAAAAACATTTAAAATAGGTGGCACGCATCCTCCGGAGTGTAAGTTTTCGGAGCGTGCTGCGATTGAGGAGTTGGCGTTGCCGACTCGTGCGGTATTTCCGTTAGGACAGAGTTTGGGCGCTCCGCCCGTGCCGGTTGTGCAAAAGGGTGACGCCGTAAAAGTCGGACAGATGATTGCGAAAGGCGAGGCTTTTATATCCTCCAACATCCACTCGTCCGTTTCGGGAAAGGTCGTTGCCATTGACGACTGCATTGACGCCAGCGGCTACAAACGTCCGGCAATCATCATTGAGGTGGAAGGCGACGAGTGGGATGCGTCCATTGACCGCTCCCCCGACTTAAAGCGCACCATACATGCCGAAAAAGAGGAAATCATCGCCATCATCAAAGAACACGGCATTGTTGGGATGGGTGGCGCCGCATTCCCCTCCCACGTGAAACTGATGATACCGGAAGGGAAAAAGTGCGAAGCGCTCATCATCAACGCTGTAGAGTGCGAGCCTTATCTCACCTCCGACCATCGTTTGATGTTGGAAAAGGGCGAGGAATTGCTTGTCGGCGTGAAGATTTTGATGCGGGCGGTGGAGGTGAAAAAAGCCTACATCGGCATTGAGAACAACAAGCCCGACGCCATCGCCCATTTAACCGAACTTGCCAAAGGTTATGACGGTATCGAAGTCGTCCCGCTCAAGGTAAAATATCCGCAAGGCGCTGAGAAACAACTTATTCAAGCCATCGTCAACCGTGAAGTTCCCTGCGGAAAGTTGCCTATCGAAGTAGGCGTGGTGGTGGTGAACGTCGGGACGGCGGTAGCTGTTTACGAAGCCGTGCAGAAGAATAAGCCGCTCATTCAGCGCGTCGTTACCGTAACGGGGAAGTCGCTTGCCAAACCGTCCAACTTCTACGTCCGCATCGGAACGCCGACGTTCATGTTGATTGAAGCCGCCGGCGGACTGCCCGACGACTATGGAAAATTAGTCAGCGGCGGTCCCATGATGGGAAAAGCCGTTACCTCTTTGGACATTCCTATCACCAAAGGAACGTCCGGCATCTTGTTGATGACCCGCAAAGAATCCAAGCGCATACCCGTACAAAACTGCATCCGCTGCGCCAAATGTACCACCATCTGCTGCATGGGATTGGAACCGTATCTGCTGTCCAACCTCGCCACCTGCAACGATTTCGAGCAGTTGGAGGGAGAGGGCGTGATGAACTGTATCGAATGTGGCTCGTGCCAATATATCTGTCCGTCGGGCAGACCGCTCTTGGATATGATTCGCACAGGCAAAGGTCAAGTAGGAAAAATTATAAAAAATCGTAACGTAAAATAGAAAGATATGAACATATTAACAATTTCAGGTTCACCCCATGTTCACCATCAGGAATCGGTGAAGAAAATCATGTGGAGCGTGGTCATCGCCATGATACCGATGCTGATAACCTCCGTTTTGTTCTTCGGATGGGACGCTTTGCGGGTGATAGCCATCTCGGTGGCTGCTTGCCTCTTAGTAGAGTGGCTGATACAGAAGTATTTGATGAAGATGCCGCCCACCATCAACGACGGCTCGGCGCTCATCACCGGCATGTTGCTGGCGTTTAACGTGCCGTCGGGCTTAGATTGGTGGATTGTGGTCATCGGCGCCGTCATCGCCATTGGCGTAGCCAAGATGTCGTTTGGCGGGCTGGGGAAAAATCCGTTCAACCCCGCCTTAGTCGGACGGGTCTTCCTGCTCGTCTCCTTCCCGCAACAGATGACGACGTGGCCCGACGTTGCGCCGCTGCTCAACATCACCGACGCCATCACCGGACCAACCCCGCTCAATCAACTGAGCGCGGGGATTCCGATGAGCATCTCCAGTTTGCTCGCAGGCTCGCACGGCGGTTCGCTGGGCGAAGTGTCGGCAATAGCGATTTTGCTGGGTGGCTTGTTTATGCTGTGGCGAAAAGTCATCACGTGGCACATTCCTGTGGCATTCATCGCTACGTCGTTCGTATTTGTATTCGCCGTCTGTGCCATCAGTCCCGACGTTTTCAAAGTACAACTGGAAAGCGGCGTCATGCTGAACGCCCTCTCTATGGCAGGCGTACATCTGCTCTTGGGAGGTTTGCTGCTCGGCGCCATCTTCATGGCTACCGACATGGTTACCTCGCCCATGAGTTGCTGGGGACAGATCCTGTTCGGCGTCGGATGCGGCGCACTGACCGTACTCATCCGCCTGTGGGGCGCATACCCCGAAGGCGTCTCGTTCGCTATCCTGATAATGAATGCGTTTGTGCCGCTGATTAATAAAGGGTTTAAACCGAAGAAGTTTGGGGTGAAAACAGTAAAAATATAAGAAAAATTACAGCTATGTTGCTTTATTTAGACCAAGTAAGAGAAACCATTGACCGATTAAAACCGGTTTTGACGGATAAATACCATGTCCGTTCCATTGGACTTTTCGGGTCTGTTGTACGGGATGATTTTTCGCCAACATCAAGCGACATAGATGTAATTGTGGATTTTACACAACCGATAGGAATCGAATTTGTTGATATAGCCCATTTATTAGAACAGGAACTCGACAGAAAAGTTGACCTCGTTTCAAGAAATGGCATCAAAGATAAATATTTTACGGAAATTCAAAATGATATAATGTATGTCTAAACGTAGCTCGGAACTTCTTGTTGAGGATATAATTGATAGCGCTAATAAAATACTATCATACACCGATAATTTGTCTTTTGACGAATTTAAGTCGGATGCAAAAACTGTGGATGCTGTAATACGAAACTTTGAAATCATTGGAGAAGCAGCAAACAGGTTACCCGAAGACTTCAAAGAAAAGTTTTCAACCATTGATTGGTATAGAATAAAAGGATTTAGAAATAGAATTGTTCACGATTATTTTGGCATAGATTATTCTATTGTTTGGAAAATAAAAGAGACTTTTTTATTGGAAATGATAGAGCAACTTACTAATATTTATTAATAAAAATATGGAAATATATACAGAAAAGAAGAAATTTGATAGTTTAAAAGTGAAAACAAAGTAAAACAGTAAAAATGAACAACTTAATAGCAACAGAATATCAAGGATTTGAGCAAATCAAACAAATAGACGAATCAGGCAATGAATACTGGCTTGCTCGCGAATTGGCTCTTGTATTGGAGTATGCAGAGTGGCGTAATTTTTCAAAGGTGATTGACCGCGCCATGCTTGCTTGTCAGAACAGCGGATTCAATGTTGCTGATCAATTTGTTGAGGTCAACAAATTGATCGTAATGCCATCAAAGCCTCGTAAAGACACTAAAATAGGTTTTCCCGACCTCGGCAAAACCAAAAATATAGAAATAGGTTTTGTTGAGGTCAACAAAACCAAAAATATTGAAATCAAAGAAAAATTTAATGCTTGACGAATAAAAATGAAATATATTTAAAAATTAATAACCGTAAATTATTTTAAACATGAAAAAACATCTATTTATTTTAGGCTTCGCCATGCTCCTGAGCGCAGCAAGCGCTTTCGCGCAAGACTGCGACTACTCCGGAACAACCGGAACGCTTGAGTGGTGCTTAAAAGACGGGACACTCACCATTAGCGGGGAGGGGGCGATGCCGGATTATGATGAAGCGCTTGGGAGTGATCCTGCCCCCTGGTATACTTATCGTAGAACTATTACTACCATTGTAATAG
>Ga0099364_10003980_pt1 | contig 22551 bp, 20 predicted proteins | sample TergutTh196P3_FD_73070 | JGI IMG/M metagenome (GOLD analysis project Ga0099364, IMG submission 73070) | Microcerotermes parvus P3 segment gut microbial communities from Pointe-Noire, Republic of the Congo - Th196 P3 | ecosystem: Host-associated > Arthropoda: Insects > Digestive system > Gut ...
TATCTACATCCCTTTCGTATAGAATGCCGGATAGCAATTTCTCAGATTCACTCAGTTTTTCTCGAACCTTGAGGCGTTCGTACTCCAGCAGACGTTGCTCGATAATCTCTGCACGGTGCGTCTGTACAGCGAAGTAGGTTTGTGCAAAAGCAATTTGTACTTTGCGAGGATCGCCGTTTTGGGCGATTAAATAACAGGCGTAACGGGTCAAAATTAGGTCATCGACCTCTTTGCTTAGATTAGCGCCAACTTCTACGATTTTGTTGACGCCAACAAAATGGGACAGAACGCTTATATTGGCGTTTTTGCAACTCTCTTTTGCTTTGTCAATAGTTTTGCAAAAATTTCGCCATTCAGCGTAGTCCAGAAGTTTCTGTAATTCGCGTGCACTCCAGCATTCCACGCCCTCATAATCGAAAGCCGCAGCCTCGAATTGTTCAAACAGGTGTTTGATTTCGTTTTGTTTCATAGTTGTGAGATTTTTCATAATGTTTTTTTCCTGCAAAATTATAACAAAGACCAACACAAATCCCAAATTTTAAGTTAAAAAGTGTTAAATCTTAAAATCTTTTAACTAAAATCGCTAAACTATTAGAAAAATCAATACGTTCTAAAAACGAAAAATGCACCGAATTTCAATGATTTTTTTTTCGAAATGTTAAAATTGGGGGTGATTACGATTTTTTTTTCAGGAATTGTCAATTTTTTTTCGTATCTTTGCAAAAAATTCAGATGCCATGACAACCGTTACTCTCCACGTTCCATTACAGTTATGAAACGATTTGCTTTCATTGGATTATTGATAGGTTGCTTTCTGCAAGGGTCTGCTCAAACCAGACCGATTGCGGAAACAGAACTCCCTGTGGCTATTTTCGAAGGGTTTGAATTGGCTTATCCCGACCTCCCGCAACGTACGTGGGAACAACGAAACACGCGCTTTGTCGCAACCATAAAATATGAAGACCGAACTGAACTTGCTACTTTTTTGGAAACAGGTGAATGGGCGGAAACCCGCTACGATGTGGATCGTTCAACTCTCCCGGAAAGCATAAATCCATTCATAAACTCTCGTTACAATGCGTATCGTATACAGAGTACTCAATATGTTGAGGAAAATAGCGGCGGTATTTACTATGAAGTTTTGTTGGTACTCCGATCTAACAGAAATCTTTCCACAGAACTTATTTTCGATATGGGCGGAGATATTCAAATGGTGGACGGATTGCCCGTTTACGAAAGTGCAGACGGACATATTGTGGCAAAAGATGACGAAAATAAACGAATCAAACCCGGAATTCAAAGAGAAATTATCGACGAAAATAAAGGTATTCCGGAAATTGTGCTAACGAATTTGAGAAGGCGTTACGGTGCGATTGATAAAATCGAATGGACTAAAACCGACTTGGGTTTTCACCGCGGTGCATTCAGATTTCGTGATGTGAACATTGCTACCGAGTGGGACGATGAAGGCAATCAAGCCTCCGTCATTACGTTTTTTAATAAACGAAATGCCACACATTTGATTCAAAAATTTTTGGACGACAATTATCCAAGAGCCAGATTTATCAGCGGAGAACGTGTGGTTTATGAAACAAGATTTACACGCATGTTTCCCGATTTAGGATTAAGAAGTTATTTTATAGTTGAAATTTCGGATAGACCGAGAGGTGCGAGAGAAACGATATTTTACACCATTTATTTCGACCAAACCGGACAATTGGATATGATTGTTCAAAAAGAAGATTCGACCCAAACCGAATGAAAAAAACTATTATTTTTATAGTCGGATTGATGTGCTTGGGGCTAATGGCTACACCTGTTTTCGCACAACGAGTAGATGCTCAAGGTGCAATAGGAGGATCTATTCCGGGACGCCCCGGTTGGTTCAAGTTTGAACGAAATGTCATCATTTCCTACGGTTCTATCCGAATTCATAGCGACTATGCCGAAGTTAATAATGCCACCAACGATTTTGAAGCCCGCGGAAACCTGCGAATCAGACTTCAAAACGGCGGTATCATTACCGGAAAAACGCTTCGCAATGACCCTCGAAATAATGTGATGATTGTCGATCAAGATGTGATCTTTACCGATAGAGATTCCACCAAACTGTTCACCGATCGAATGATTTACAATCGACAAACGGAAGTTTCTACTTACCATACAGGCGGAAAAATTATCACTGCGGATTCAACGGTGTTGACGTCCCGAATCGGACATATCCACAGTAAAACCAACGCTTTTCACGGCAAAACCGATGTGGTCATTGAAAGTCCGGATTATCTCATTCATACCGATACCATGCAAATGATAGGCGACGTGATTTATTTTTTCAGTGCAACCCATGTTTGGAGCGACAGTAACTATTTGTATTGCGAAAAAGGTTGGTATAATTCCAAAGAAAAAATTGCAAGTTTAACGGATAATGCTTTTATTCAAACGCCCGACAATAAACTGTTTGCCGATAGTATTTACTACGAAATGGATACGGATTTCGGCGAGGCATTTAACAATGTAACGGCGATTGATTCTGCCAACGATATCATTATTCACAGCGATTTTGCACTAAGCAACAGACAACAAGGCGATGCATGGTTTACAAAAAATGCTGTGGCAATCGTGATTAGCGATGGGGATTCTTTGTATCTGCGTGGCGATACTTTGCGAATTGCCTACGACACAAGTACGAATGAAGTGATTCACATGTTGGCTTATTACGATGTTTTATTTTTTCGACATGATATGCAGGGTGCAAGCGATTCAATGGCTTACGTGATGGTGGATTCCATGCTTACCATGTTTGGAAATCCGATTGTTTGGTCGCACAACGATCAACTGACCGGCGATACTATTCAAATTTTGATGACAGATAACAACAGCAGACCTCAACGAATGTACTTGCAGAATAAGGCGTTCATCACATCAAAAGGATATCACGAAGGACATTTCAATCAAGTTAAAGGGTGGAAAATCATTGGATTTTTCAACGACAGTGCGGAGTTAGAAACGATCCGAGTTTTTGAGAATGTAGAAACTGTTTATTTCGTTACGGACGATGCCGACAGTTCGCTGATTGGGATTCTGAAAGTCAACGCCAATGAAATGGAAATCACGCTGGAAGAACAAGTCGTTATTTCCATTAACTATCTTGATCCTGAGGATGGATCCATGTTTCCGGATGCCGAACTACCTTTGGAAGATCGCTATTTAAGAGGTTTTTTGTGGCAAGTCAATCGGCGTCCGATGTCTAAATTTGATATTTGGCCTGATGCACCGCGTTCGCTGTTTGAGGAGCTGCAACTTCTGCAACAGCGAGAATTTGATTAAATTTTATCCTCCGAATTTTTCAAGATATTATACAAAAATTCTTTGGCACGAAAAAGTTTTGCTTTCACGGTACCCACCGGTAAATCTAACTTTTCGGCAATTTCCTCGTAAGAATATTCTTTGTAATATCGCAATTCGATTAAGATGCGATAATGCGGTTTAAGTTTGTCGACAATGGCACGTAAATTTTGATTTTTTTGTTCCTTGATGATCAACATTTCCGGATCAGCGGATAAATCCGCAATTCGCATTTCAAATCCAAATCGTTCCTCTGTGGTATTAATCATCGGACGCTCCAAAGGCACAGGTTTGATACGCTTTTTACGCATATAGTCGATGCAATTATTGGTTGCAATTCGAAACAGCCATGTGCTGAAAGCGTACTCCGGAGAATACGTATGTAAATTGCTAAACGCCTTGCCAAATGCCTCAATCGTCATGTCGTCGGCATCGGCTTCGCAACCGGTCATTTTGATGAGTTTGAAATACAACCGTTCTTTGTAACGATCCATCAACTGAGCATAAGCACGCCGATCACCGTGATGCAGAGCGGCACAAACCAATTCGTAATCCTCGTTGGCTTGTGTGGTTGTGAACGTTGGTGTGTTATTTATCTCCATGTGATACGTTTGGTAAATAATCCAATTAAAATCAAAGCCGGTAATATCGTCAATTTCATTAAGTCAAAAACAGGTATTAGCAATAAAAATCCGCGTTCGTAAAATCTGCCCATCATGTGTTTGAAAACAATCCATTGAATCAGAAATTTCAGTAAAACTATGCCGCCTGCAACCATCAAAAATTCTATAGGCACATTAAATATACTGGTTTCCGGCAAAAATAAACAACCTAAAACGGTAAGCGAAATCATGTAAAACAACGCCATAAACCAATCGTGAATCGCCAAACCTAACCGATTAATCGTTTTGAATTCTCGAATCAAAATACGATGTCTGATTTTTTTGGAAAACCACTCACTAAAACTGACCGTTTCCTGTCCTTTGACAAACGCATTTGCATGAATTTCGATGGTCGTATTGTCGGCTGTAGCGGCTTTGTTCACAAACATATCCTCATCGCCGGTGTTGACATTGTAGTATCGCGCAATGCTGTCTTTGGTTTCGTAAAACAACGAACGATCGAAAGCCAAATTTCGGTTATCCGCAGTAAATGCTTGCCCCGAAATGGCTGCACGTAAAAAACGCAAGGCATAAGAAAATGTATCAAAACGAACGAATGCGTTGAATAGCGAGGTTTTCGATGCTAAGGTATGGTATCCAAGTACGATTTTTTTGTTGCCCGACAAAGTTTTCGACATGTGCAGAATCCAATCCGGAGAGGCAGGACGCGTGATGATTTCAGATAAAAGAATGCGATCATAGGTCGCAGATTTTATGCCAACAGATTCGGCAAACTTGTGACTGACAAAGAAATTGGTCGACCATTCAAAACTGACAACTTTCAAATTCGGATATAGTTTTTCAAACTCATTGATAATATAAACCAAATCTTTGTCGGAGTCGTCAATCACAATAACCACCTCGAAATTGGCATAATTTTGATCTAAGAAAAACGGCAGATTTTGACGCAATTGTTCGTGTTCGTTTCGTGTGGCAATAACCACCGAAATAGGTTGCTGATCCGTTGAATCCAACGATTGTTTACTCGGTTTAACTTTCAAAAGTCGAAAATAACTGATGCACAAAGCAACTGCACAAACAAACAGAATTCCTACTAAAATCGAGGCAAACAGATTATGTTCCAAAAGTTCTAATATCATAAAAATACAATTATATGACTGCAAAATTACCGATTTTTCAAAAATTTTTCGTACCTTTGTCAATTATTTTATTAACATAACATTGTTTGTTACTGCAAATTCTATGAATTTTCAACTTATTCATACCGATACCAAAACGTCTGCACGTGCCGGAAAGATTACGTCCGACCATGGCGAAATTCTAACGCCGATTTTTATGCCTGTTGGTACGGTCGGTAGCGTGAAAGGCTTGCATTTACAGCATCTCACAGAGGATGTCAAAGCACAAATTATTTTGGGAAACACCTATCATTTGTATCTCCGTCCGGGATTGGACGTGCTCGAAAATGCAGGCGGATTGCACCGATTCAACGGTTGGAACAAACCGATTTTGACGGATAGTGGCGGTTATCAAGTGTTTTCACTCGAAGGAACTCGAAAAATCACGGAAGAGGGTGTGATATTCAGTTCACATATCGATGGCTCGCGACATTTGTTTACTCCCGAACGTGTGATGGACATACAACGCACGATTGGTGCGGATATCATCATGGCTTTCGACGAATGTACGCCTTACCCTTGCGAGTATGATTACGCCAAAAAATCCATGGATATGACGCATCGTTGGTTGGACAGATGCTTGGCTCAATTCTCACAAACCGAGCCAAAATACGGCTATTCGCAAAGTTTGTTCCCTATTGTTCAAGGTAGTGTTTACAAAGATTTACGCATCGCTTCCGCAGAAAAAATCGCAAGTTGCCATTGCGATGGAAACGCTATAGGTGGCTTGTCCGTAGGAGAACCCATCGAGATGATGTACGAAATGACGGAATTGGTTTGCGGAATTTTACCGAAAGAAAAACCGCGATACCTCATGGGCGTAGGAACTCCGGCGAATATCTTAGAGTGCATCGCCTTAGGCATTGATATGTTCGATTGTGTGATGCCTACGCGAAACGGGCGAAACGGCATGCTTTTTACCAAAAACGGCATTCTCAACATGAGAAACGAAAAATGGAAAAACGATTTTTCGCCGATTGAAGAAGATGGAGCAAGCATCGTCGATACCCTGTACAGCAAAGCCTATCTGCGACATTTGTTCCAAGCAGGCGAAATGTTAGCCCCGATGATTGCAAGTTTACACAATTTGGCATTTTATTTATGGCTCGTCAAAGAGGCTCGAAATCACATTATTGCAGGCGATTTTTTGACATGGAAAACAACTATGGTCGAAAAAATTTCACAACGACTGTAACTTTTGGGTAACCCACTTCGTCCTATACATAAAAACCGGCAAAATTAATGACCGTAAACGACTATAACAACTGCGTAAACCAATTTTCTGATGGTGTGTATCGGTTTGTACTTAAACACATTAAGTGCAGCGACAGGGCTTCGGACATCGTGCAGGACGCATTTGTGAAAATGTGGGAAAAAGTGGAAACCATCAGTTTCGAGAAAGCAAAATCTTATTTGTTCACGGCAGCACATCACACGTTGATTGATGAGATTCGAAAAACGCAGATCCACCAACGATTTGTGGTTACACAACCAACGGAACATCAGCATGAAAACACACAGTACAGCGATATTTACGAAGTTTTGAATCAAGCGTTGGAACTTCTGCCCGCCGACCAAAAATCCGTGTTGATGCTGAGAGATTACGAAGGATACAGTTACGAGGAAATCGCCGAAATCACCGGATTAAACGAATCGCAAGTCAAAGTATACATATTCAGAGCACGCACCTTTTTGAAAAAACATTTAGTCAGTATAGAGCATTTGATATAATAATCCCGCAGGGACATCACATACATCCCAAACCAAAATTGCAATGAACATAAACCACCATAACTACGAATCTATCCTAATCGACTACTTGGACGGCACATTGTCCGAACAAGAATGTTTCGAGGTAGACTTGTTTTTGCAAGAAAATCCTGAAATTGCCGAGCAATTCAGCGATGTCGAAAATATGATTTTAGGCTCGAATGAGGATATTGTTTTCGATAAAAAAGATGAATTATCCATGATTGCTCTCCCGAATTCGGAGTTTGAACAATGGGAACATACGCATCCGAAACTTCCTCAACAACTCATTTCTTATCCGCACAAACAAAAATTATTGAAACCGGAAATCCGCCGTATCCCGCAATGGACGTACTATGCAGCGGCAGCGTGTTTAGCGATTGCCTTTTGGTTTTTTAAGCCAAATTTTGAATCCGAAAGTTTAGAACCGACACAAATTGCGGTTTTGCCGGCGATTGCGGACGAAATCGAGCATGAACCATTGAGAACGGCACAACCCTCAACGCCGTTAATGGAGCATGAAAATCTCTTAATTGCGGATAGAAAAACATCCGAGATACAAAGTACGAAATACGAGGAAAAACTTGACAATCCAACCATCTCGAACCTCGAACCCGATAGAGAATTTTTTGCCATCGCAACGATAATACCCATATCCGTTTCTATGAGCGAGGACAGGTCTCAACTGCATTCCGTTCCGCTCGACATGGCGACGACTCCTTTTGTTGAGGAGGAAAATTTACAAATTTCTCGTCGTGAGCAAATCGAAATCGCACTGAATGATAGGGTTGTGGCTCCTTTGAAAAACACCATTCACAACGTGGTTCGACAATTTTATGTGAGAAAAAATGATGTGGAAATGTTTTTGGACGAGCGTGATATTCCGATATTTTTTGCACAACGATAATTTTTTTTCAATCTTGTGTAACTTTCTGAGATCGCAGTTCGTCATACTATCAAAACAATAAAAATTTTAATGTTATGAAAAAAATTATTTTAACTACCGCCGCGTTTGTTTTCTTGACAAACTTTTTATCTGCAGAGACCCGCACGTTAAATTTGGGAGAATTTACCAAAATCGCAGTTCACAACACTTTCAGCGTTATCTTAGTGCCATCGGACAACCATGAAATTGTCGCTGCTGAGAATTTAGTCCTTCCGGAAAAACTGACCCTCGCAGACGTTGTTACTGTGAAAGAGGGCACGCTAACCATTACCATGCCGTCTTCCCAAAGAAACAACAGAGGACGAAACAATGAGCCCAAAGGCGACATCATCGTTCATTTCAAATCTTTGAATGAATTGGTGTTGGCCCCTGCGGTAAACGTGAAGTCTGAAGGGACTATCGAAACGGCACAACTCCGATTGGTTCTCTCCGGTGCGAGTAATGCAAAACTTGATGTCGTTGCCGATCAGATCACCTCAATTGTGAGCGGAGCGTCGGATCTAACCCTTTCGGGAATAACAGGAAACCACGATCTGACGGTTTCCGGTGCATCCAGTGCAAAGGTGAGAGACCTTAGCGTTCAACAGACTTCTGTTCGTCTTGCCGGTGCATCTAACGCAGACGTTACAACTCAAAACATGACAGGCTCGGTTTCCGGACCAAGCACATTACGCCACAATTCCGACGCACAGGGAAACGTATCCCGAAGTGCAGGTGCAACGGTTACAAGACATAGCGGAAGTGTATCTCAAAACACTTCGCAAAATTCGTCTTCGGGTATGACCATTACCGAAGATGGAATTACCATGCCGGGCGGGATTACTATCACTGAGGATGGAATTACCATACCGGGTGGGATTACTATTACTGAGGATGGAATTACCATGCCGGGAGTTAGCATTACCGAAAGAGGAGTTGTGGTAGAAAGTACGAACGGAGCGAAAGAATTTGCGGTTTCTACCGGCACAGGCGGAGTTAAAGTGACTAAAAATTCAAAAAAATCCAAAAAGTTCAATCCCGTTTTCGGATTTCTTGATCTCGGACTCAACGGCTACGAAAAAGATTTCTTTCGAGGCAACCTGCCTACAGACTATGAAAACATGCGACTTTCGCTAAGTTCCTCGTTCGTGCTAAATTTGAATGTGATCCAATACGGCATTCGTTTGGGACGTAGCGATTTCGGCATTGCCACAAGTCTTGGCGTTGGTTGGAACAACTACAAATTCCTCGAAAAGGATATGATTCCGGGTAAACTACACAGTTCGGATGCACAAGACAGAAGGTTTGTTATTGCTCCCTACGATGGACTTGAGGCCAGAGATTTTAGAAAAAGTAGAATCCAATCCTCGTGGTTGAAAGTTCCGCTTGCCCTGCAATACAATCAGCGTAAAGGTTTTAATGCGTCGGTAGGCATTGTAAGCAGTGTGAAACTTGGCTCGAGTAGTAAGCAGGTTTATACCGAAGGGGGTAGTAAAAAACAGCGTCACAAAGTCAGCGATGATTTTTACCTTGCCGGTTTTCGTGCCGATGCGGAAGTGCGTGTGGGTTACAAGCAAGTGAGTGCGTTTGCAACCTATAGTTTGACCAAGATGTTTGTAAAAGATAAAGGTCCGGATTTGGCGATGTTTTCGTTTGGATTGTCGTTTTTTCCGTATGACGCATTTTGATTTGTGAAGTTGGTTTTGTTGTTGGGGCGAGGGGAAACCTTCGCCCCTTTTTTTTTAATTTTTCAAAAAAAAATTTTGTCATGTCAAAAATTATTTGTAACTTTGCACCACCAGTACCCGCCAAGCCTCTTTACAATGCTCAAATCGGCGGGGCGTTTTTTTTAAGCACTATGAAAACAAACTACAACAAACCCTGCACACTCCCGCAAGACTTAATCCCTTTGTTAAAAGGCAGAGGATTGACCATTGCCGACGAACAAAAAGCCGTCAACTACCTCACAAATATCGGATATTTCCGATTAAGTGCGTATTGTTTCCCACTACTCAAAGACCCAAAATCCGACCATATCTACAAACCAAACGCCACGTTCGATTTGGTTATGAACATGTTCGTTTCGACCGAAAACTGCGGATTTTACTATTCAATGAAATTGAAAAAATCGAAGTAGCAATCCGTAGTGCGATGAATAATTTAATCAGCAGCGAATTGAACGATATTTTTTGGGTAACAAATCCCACAAACTTCATAGATTTTTCCACGTTCGAGAAAACAACAAATTTTATCAAATCCGAAATAAGCAAATCAAAAGAGGAGTTTATCGTTCATTTCGGCAGCAAATATTCAAATCCGTTTCCACCCGTTTGGATGATTAACGAAGTCGTGTCATTTGGCATATTATGTACGATATTCAACAATCTGAAATATCGTTCAGCACAAAAGAAAGTAGCGAGTTATTTCGGACTTTCCGTTCCTGTGTTTTCGTCATGGATTGTATTGCTGACCAACTTGAGAAATATATGCGGACACCACAGCCGAACATGGAATAGAGAAATCCCACTAATTCCTGCACCGCTCAAATCACCTGCATTCCCTTGGATTGACGAAACCACAACAGACCCTCGGCGTGTTTATTATCGCATTTGTATCATCAAATATCTACTCACAACCGTTTCGCCAAACAATACATTTACTCAAAAACTGAAAGACCTGTTTGCGGCATACCCAACTATCAACACAAAAGCAATGGGTTTTCCCGTCGATTGGCAAAATGAACCGCTTTGGCAGTAATATACATCATTATATGTCATTATCAACTTACAAGAAAGCGTTGTTTCGGGTAGAGGAAACTAATCCTAAATTTGACTTTCCTGCTTGGACATTCCAACAAGTAAAAAAGCCAGATCGAGACATTCCTAATTTTACTTTTTACAACAAAAGCGTTAGCTTAGGAATATTAGATGTTCCAACAGAAAAAATTGTTGGTACAGATCACGATGCCTATAATAAGCTTAATTACAATTGGCTTTTCATGTTAGGTAATCTAGAACGCTATAAAAAGACACCTTATGAAAATATAGAAAAATTTGCAAAAGGTGAATACGGTGTAATCGCTCATTATGCCAAATATGGTGAAGAATATTACTGTTTCCAAGAAGCCAATCATCGCACATGTTTAGCAAAATTTAGTGATATTAAGAGCATTAAAGCTGAAGTAACTGAATTCATATTTGATAGCGATAATTTCAAGTACCATACATGTCTTAAAAAATTGGGTTTTTCTATAGAAAAAGACAAGCCTGAGTGGCTTTTAGGGCTTAGTAATGGAAAGTTTGCAATAGTCAATGATGACTTGATTGACCCTTTCATACAATATCTTCAAAAATATAAAATTAGCACTCTGTCATCAATAGCGTACAAAATAAAAAGATATTTTACAAAAGAACAGCCCCTGTATAGATTTGAAACTAAAGAACATATAAAAGATTTGTGTTGGGAAATTATTTTTTATCAACAAAAATTTGGAAGAGTTTAGAACAATTGACGGCTCATTTTTTTAAGTTATTATCAATTTATAAGGACGCATTATAACCACAAAAAAAAGATATGCAAGAACACCACATCTGGATGGCTTTCGCACTGACCACCATCGCCGGTCTTGCTACGGGCATAGGCAGTTTGATTGCGTTGATAGCCAAGCGCACCAACACCAAATTTCTGTGTGCATCGCTGGGGTTCTCGGCGGGAGTGATGCTCTACGTGTCGTTTATGGAGTTGATGCCCGAAGCCAGGTCGGAACTCACGCAACACCTCGGAAATAAAGCAGGAACACTGACCCTGCTGCTCGCTTTTTTCGGAGGAATGGGGCTGATTACACTGATTGATTTTCTGATACCGGAACACAACAATCCCCACGAATTGCAAGGCATAGAGGACATGAGCAAATCCGACAGCCGACAGAAATCGTTACATCGCACAGGTATGATTGTTGCGCTGTCGCTTGCCATCCACAATTTTCCCGAAGGTATTGCCGCATTCTCTTCTGCGATGACCGGCGACCTTTCGGTGGCGATACCCATTACCATTGCGATTGCCATACACAATATCCCCGAAGGCATTGCCGTGTCGGTGCCCATATATCACACCACAGGCAACAAACGAAAAGCATTCTGGCTATCGTTTCTATCGGGACTGGCAGAGCCGTTGGGTGCAGTGATTGCCTTCCTTTTCCTGATGCCGCTTTGGTCGCCATTGGTGAATGGAATCGTGTTGGCAGCCGTAGCGGGAATTATGGTCTATATTTCGTTGGACGAACTTTTGCCCACAGCGGAAAAATACGGCGAACACCATATCTCCATTTCGGGGCTTATTGCGGGGATGGTGGTGATGGCGGCGAGTTTGTTTTTGTTTGTGGGATAAAACAAATTATTAATGCACATCTTTCGTTGTAATGATCACCACACCATGAGCAGCCCTCTCGCCATAGGATGCAACGGATGCGGCATCTTTCAGTACGGTTACGGATTTGATGTGGCTGGGGTCGAGCTCGCGAAAGGCTTGCGGGGAAATCTCGTTGCCGTCCAAAAGATACAGCGGTTGTTCTGTGGCATTGAGGAGATTGTGTAGGTTAGGCTCTGTTGTTTGTTGTGGCGATGCGTTGTTGCTTTCGGCTCCCGCTGTAGAGCTTGGTACATTTTCGCCCGCGAGCGTGAATCGGACAGGCATCACAAATTGCACGCGGACAGCCTTGCCCCCGTGCCTTCCGGGAATCCATTGCGGCATACTTTCTACAATGCGAATCACCTCATCATCACAACCGGCACCAATGCCACGAACAATGTGAATGTTGGAAAGCTTGCCATCCGTCTCAACCACGAACGACACAAAGACCGTCCCCTGAACACCGCGACTGCGTGCCTCTGCAGGGTATCGGACGTTGTCCTGCAAAAACTTTATTCGTGCCTCGTCGCCTCCGGGAAATGTGGGTGGCACATCAACAGTAATGTGAATTTTTTCGAGCGTATCGGTCGCTTGTGGCACGGTTTTTGCTGTTGCAGCAGCAGGAAAAGGTTCTGTCGAGGTATCGCCTCGAATCCACGCCCTGAGGTCATCCGGTGTCATTTGCACCATACTCTCGTTCCTGACAATCAAGTTAGAGTTTTTTGTATATACAAAAAACTCACGCTCCTGAATGCGTTCATCGACAGGAACATTGGGATCTAATACCATAATCACGATGTTGTCTGCATCGTAAAATTCGCAGTAACCCCTAAGTTGTTCCTTTGTTACGCCTTTAGAGGAGATGAGAGGGTCTTGAGGAGAAGTACGCATTATCAGCATTTTCTCTGCGAACACGGTTTCGCAAAGTCCCTCGTCTTTCAAAAGGGTGGGTTTCGCCTCGCAAGAAAACCATAAGGTCAGTGCGAAGGCAACAGGGATGAACACCAAATACCGAGCTTGGCTCAGCATTTTGGCCGGTTTGGATAATTGCATCATGATTCTGTTTTTTAAGGATGAGTAATGAAATGAATGTACTAATATCGGCTGTTTGCTGACGATTTTTTGTAATAGCAGGGCGAAGTATTGTTCGGGATTAGCGTTGTTTTTCAGAGCACCGCGATCGGCAAGATACTCGTGATTCAAGCGCATTTCGCGTTTCAACAGCCAGACAAACGGATTGAAAAACTGCACGGCACAAACCACTTCCATTAGCATCAAGTCTAAGCTGTGTCGCTGTTTCACATGTACTTGCTCGTGGCGTAGCACCAGGTCTTTTTCGCTTCCGCGATACCACGGTTCAGGAATAAAGATCCATCGAAAGAACGAGAATGCTGTCGGGATATTTGCACCTAAAATTATAGTTGCATCTCCCGTTTTCACATGCTTACACTTTCGTGAAAATGCTGCTAATCGTATTATACCAAACAACAAACGACCGACTAATACCATAGTTATAATACCATAGATCCACCCTATGATACCAAACACTTGTAGAGATGGGGCACGCCCTGTCTCTACCGCGGTCGCCACCAAATTCCCCTCTCCCACAATCGTAAAAACAGGCAGCATCAACCCCGAAACCACCCTCTGGTATATCCCTCCAATCTCGCTTGTAGCAACGCTTGCAGAGATTTGGAAATTCAAAAACGGCAGCAGCATCGCAAATCCCAGAAAACCCAAGATCAGAAACCTTCGACTTTGGAGATGTGTGTCGTTCCTAACCAGCCCCTTGTAGAGCAGGTAGAACAGTGCCAAAGTTGCACCGGACGGGAGCATATAGGTGCTCCACCATTCCGCAGAAAAGAGTGTGTTCATGGCGTTTTATCTTTTTTTGGTTTTGCGTTTCAATGTGTGGAGGAGGTTGGTGATTTCCTCTATTTCCTTCGGTCTGAGTTTGCCCTCCTCTACGAAAAAATTCACTAATCCTGCGAAGGAATTCTGAAAATATGCGTTGCTCAAGCGATTCAGCGAGTTCGACAAGTACTGCGATTGCGACACTCGCGGAAAATACAGATGTGCTGTTCCAAACTTGCGATGCTCTACAAAGCCCTTTCTTTCTAAGATTCGGACAACGGTTGATACGGTGTTGTACGCCGGTTTTGGTTCAGGCATAGCCTCTAAAAGTTCATTAACCAACGCACGCTTTTTCTCCCAAAGCAACCGCATGATCTGTTCTTCCGCTCGGGTTAGGGTCAAGGACTCATCAAAAAGTTTTGTTCTTGTGTTTTTTCTCATGACTATAAAGTATTAAAGTTTCACGGTGCAAAGATACAACTAATTTTTTAGTTATGCAACTATTTTTTTAGTTTTTTAACGAAAATTTTAGTTAAAGATGCTATTTTGATAGTATATTTCAAAAAAAAGTCGTAATTTTTCGAAAAAAAATTTGGTCATGTCAAAAATTATTTGTAACTTTGCAGTGTGTTAGTTTACTAATACACTATATAATAACCCATAAAACATAATAAAATGATTAAAATTCAAGACCTTAACTTCCATTACAAAGCCAGTCAACCGATTTATTCGGGTTTGAATATGGAGTTGCATCGTGGCAATATCTATGGCTTATTGGGCGAAAACGGCGTAGGGAAGACCACGCTGTTAAAATTAATTTCGGGATTATTATTCCCGACCACCGGACATTGTTCGACTTTCGATTTCGAAGCGAAAAAACGCTATCCGGAAATGCTGGAAAAAATTTATTTTATTCCGGAAGTTTACACCTTACCCAAAATTAAGATGAGCGAATACGTGAATTTATACGCTTCGTTTTATCCGAAATTTGATTATCAAAAATTGAACGAGTATGTTGACGTATTCGGACTTTCTCAAACCAAAAAATTATCTGAATTTTCGCACGGTCAACAAAAAAAATGGTTGATCGCCTTTGGCTTGGCAACCAACACCGAATTGCTGTTGATGGACGAACCTACGAATGGTCTGGATATCCCATCAAAAAGCTTGTTCCGCCAACTTTTAGTTGAGGCGATGAACGACCAAAAAACCGTGATTATTTCCACACATCAAGTTCGTGATTTGGAAAATTTGATTGATCCGATTATTATTTTGGAACACAATCAAGTGCTTTTGAATAATTCGATAGACGAAATTTCACAAAAACTGAAATTCGTTTTGAACGAAAAATCGTCGGACGTCACGCTGTATGCCGAACCTGCTGTGGGCGGCGTTTGGTGCGTAGAACCCAACACCGACGGCATCGAAAGCAAGGTCAATATCGAATTATTATTCAATGCCGCCATCCTCAATAAAGAGTTGTTCAAAAAATTATTCATTCAAAACTAAATCATCATGAAAAATACCTTTGATATATCCCGTTTTGGCAAATTTTTTGCTATGGAATTTCGCTTGTTTAGAAACATTATTCTTATTTTGTTAGGAGTTACTTTCCTCGACTTAACTATTTCGATGGCAACTTTTTCCAATACTTATGGAATGCTTGTAGACGCACAAACAACGACTGCCGACATTACCACTGAAATGGAAATGGACGGAACGGAACCGATCACGCTGTCTAATCTGCCCAACCTTAGCCGTGCCACTGACCATGCCTTTGAAATGGCAAAATTAGGTGTAAATCCGTTTCGCTTTGGCGGTGCGTTTGGTTTTTTTATGTTGATTTTGCCATTTTTATTTTACAATTTTGTGTACCACCCAACCAAAAGTTTAACCTATTCGATGTTGCCCGCATCTTGGCTTGAAAAATTTATGTCTGCATGGACCATGTGTGTGATTGCTGTTCCGATATTGCTTTTCGCTTTCTCGCTATTAGTCGCATTTGTAGGCGAATTAGTCGGTGCACAAATCAGTTGGCATGCTCTAAATTTGAAAGATTTTTTTAATGGGTTTTATGTGCCGACCATCGGTGCTCAAGCGGTTGCATTTTGGGGTGTGTTTTGGTTTAGAAACAAGAAGGCTCAAAAAACAATTTTAACTATGGTCATTTTTGTAATTGCGATGATTTTTCTCCTTAGTTATTATCGAGATAATCTATATTTTTTAGAAAAAATGGCAGATATAAGTCGTTCTGCCGCCATGCTGTTTGCTTATCTGCTAATGGTCGTGCTTTGGGGACTTGCACTCATCAAATATCCACGTACTCAAATCTAAAATGCCATGACTTACAAAACAGACAAGCCGATTTATTTGCAAATTGCCAATTACTTGTGTGAGCGGATTTTGCAGGGCATTTGGAAAGCCGACGAACGGATTCCGTCCGTTCGAGAATTGAGTGTAACGTTATCGGTCAATCCGAATACGATTGTAAAATCCCTCGAATTTTTGGAAAACAGACAGATTATTTTTCAAAAGCGTGGCATTGGTTACTTTGTTGAAAGTGCCGGATTGCAACGCATTCGCGAGATGTACAAGATTGAATTTTTCAATGAAGACCTGCCTAATCTTTTTAAGAAGATGCAGTGGTTGGGGGTTTCTCTCGAAGAGATTCGAAAAAAACATGAGGCATATTCGTAAATTTTTCGTATCTTTGCACTACGAAATTTTTCGTTACGAAATTTTTCGTAATGACAAAACACATTAAATCATCATATTATGAAAAATTCTTTCAAATACGGCTCAATAGTAGAGGGCAATTTCTTCACCAATCGCGCAGAGGATCTGGTGAAAGCAACGCAAGTTATTCAAAGTTCCAACCACTTAATTTTGATTAGTCCGCGACGCTACGGAAAGACCAGTTTAATCAACAAGGCAATCGCTCCTCTCAACCGACCAACCATCTTCCTAAACCTGCAACTGGTAACGTCTGTAGCGGACTTCGCAACCGAACTGCTCAAGCGTGTATTCGCACTTTATCCGATGGAAAAAGCCAAGCAGATTCTGAAAAATTTTCGGATTGTTCCAACCATTTCGTTCAATCCAATATCGAATGCGATTGACATTAGTTTCGCTCCAACAGCGCCGGCAAAGCCTATTTTGGAGGATGTCTTCGCCCTCATCGATACCTTAGGCAAAAAGCAAAAAAGGCTCATTGTTGTGTTCGATGAATTTCAGGAAATTCGAGCCATCGACAAGTCGTTGGACAAGCATCTGCGCTCCATCATCCAACACCATCAAAATGTCAACTACGTGTTTATGGGCAGCCAGGAATCGCTGATGCAGGATATTTTTGAGCGTAAGAAATCGCCGTTTTATCACTTCGGTGTGTTGCAAACATTGGATGTTATTCCGTATGCGGACTTTGAAAAATTTTTGACCAAAGGATTTTCATCGGTTCATAAACCATCGGCAGCCTCTCTTGCAAAGAACATTCTTTCGTTCACAAGGCAGCACCCCTACTATACGCAAATGTTGGCGTTTCACTATTTCAATGCACTTTGTCGCAAAAAAAGTTCGACCATGCAAGACGTTATTTCTTCCATCATCCGCGAACACGATATGGACTACGAACGCCTTTGGATGGGTTTAAACCGCAAAGACCGCGAATTGATTTTGGAACTCATCCTCATCGAAAAACAGTTGAAAAACACCGCCAACAGCCATATCCCAACCAGCACGCGTTACAGTGCCTACAAGCGTTTGCTGCAAAAAGGGTTTCTCATTCAAACCAAGGAGGGCTACAGGATCGAAGACCCATTCTTTGCGGAATGGATTATGAATAAACGTAAACCTTAAAAAATCAACCCGCCTTGTAACTTTTCACACCATCACTTCGTCTTATATAAAAACCAACCAATATAAACCCAAAACATGAAAAAAATTCTTTTATTCTCAACGGCGATGTTTCTTGCTTTTTCAATGAACAGTCAAGACATCGTCGGCACGTGGAACGGCACGACAGGCTTTCTGCGAGGTCGGTTGTTTGATGCACAAACGAGAGAGCCTTTGATGTTTTCGACTGTTGCATTGTTGAACGTCGCAGACAGCAGTCTGGTAACCGGTGTAACGACCGATGAAGACGGACGTTTTTTGCTGGAAAAACTGAGTGATGGCGAGTATCACTTGCGAATCACAAATATCGGTTATCATTCCTATGTTAGCGATGTGATTGAGTTGAGACGAGGCAACAACCGTTTGGATTTAGGTTCGTTTTTTATCAATCCAAGTACATCGCAACTCACAGGTGTAGAGATTGTTGCAGCACGTCCTGTTCTCGAACAGCAAGCCGGAAAATTGGTCTTTAATGTAGCGGAATCCACCACGAGCATTGGCGACAATGCGTTGGAAACTTTGAAAAAATTTCCGGGTGTTCAAGTCGATAACGACGACAACATTTCCTTGAATGGCAATTCGAGTGTGCTGGTAATGCTTGATGGTCGCCCGACACAAATGTCCGGAACGCAGTTGGCGAATTTGTTGAAAAGTCTGCCATCGTCGGACATTGATAGAATCGAAGCCATTGACAATCCGCCCGCAAGATACGATGCAGAAGGGATTGGTGGAATTTTGAATATCCGAACCAAACGCACTCGCATGATGGGTTATAGCGGTACGGTTCATGCAGGTTTTCGATATCATAGAGAATTTCAGCACGACGAGGGATTTGATTTGAATTTCAGAACGCATAAATTTACGGTGTTTGCAAATTTGAATTATGGTACTTACAACAATCCGGCAGGTTCTACCGGATATACCAAATATCCGGACGGCTCTCGTTGGGTAGTTAATAAAGGAGAAGGTGAAGATTGGGGTATCCATCAAAAAAATCAATTTATATCCGGAAGAGCCGGGTTTGATTATCATATCAACAGACGAAATATCTTGTCGCTTTCTTATCGACTTCAAGATGGTGGCAACAACGTTACGTTTAATAGCAAAACCCGAATGTTTACGCCGAATAACATCATTTCCGAATCGTTTAGTCAAGGATTAACCGGAAACAATAATTGGGGCAATCAAAATCTAAATTTGAATTATCAAAACATTTTTGATTCGGTAAATAATCGTCAGTTTTTTATTGATGCCAGCTGGGTGAGAAATGGTTTTTCCGGAGGTGGAAATAATGAACTTCTTTATTTTTCAGGTGATTTTACGAAAGATACTACTCAAATTGATCGATACAATCTTGAGGCAAAATTGCCATCTAACATCTTTTCCATCAAAGCCGATTTGGAATATCCGTTGAACAAAGAAACCAAAATCGAAACGGGCATCAAACACAGTTACGTAAACAATGATAACAGTCAAGCCTATTTCAACGATGATACTGTTCCCAATTTGGACATGACATTTCGTTATGTTTACACCGAAAATATCTCATCTTTTTACGGTATGATTAATCATGTATTTTCTCCAAAAACGAGTGTGGAAGTGGGATTGAGAGGGGAATATACGGCATGGAAAGGCAATAATAAAACCAGCAAACAGATTAATACCGGCGATTATTTCGGCTTGTTTCCATCGTTGAATGCCAATCAAAAATTGACTGAAAAAACCGGACTTAATTTTTCGTACAGTTATCGGTTGAGACGCCCGAATTATACGGATTTGAATCCAATCCTGATCAGAAATATGGCGTATGAATTCTTTTCCGGAAATCCGAATTTGAGTCCGGAGTATTCGCATATTTTCAGATTGGCTTACACGTACAATCATGCTCCAATCGTTCGATTGTCTTACGCACGCAGCGATGATGAAATTCGCAGTGTTCCGCATTATGTGGGCGACACCGTATTTAATCGACCCGAAAATCTCGGACAAAATGATGCGGTTAGTTTGCAGTTGATGTTTCAACATACGTTTTTTGCTAAATGGCGTTTGTTGGTAACCGGTGGCGGCGAATATTCCAAAACACATTTCAAATACAATGACGTTGCCGAAACCAGAGAATTTTTTCGAGCAACTTATTATATCTCCAATGATATCACGCTTTCGCGAACGATGAGTTTAGACATCAACAGTTGGGGGCAGTTTCCGCAAAAAAGACTGTTTACCACCCATGCCGGATTATATTCGGTTAATATGGGCATTCGAAAAAGTTTTTTTGATCGAAAACTGACGGCAACACTAAGTTTGAATGATATTTTCAACACCGCCAACAAATGGACGAACGACACCAAAGTACCTGCCGGAGAGGGTATGATTATGCACAGTTACAATGAAAATTATTGGACCAGTCGTTCGATTTCATTTCGATTGAGTTACCGTTTTGGAAAGGGCAATGTTCAAACTCGCCGTATGCGCGATGCTGCAAGCGAAGAGGCCGGTCGTATGAGTAGTGGAGGAGACGGCGGTCAAGGCGGCGGAATGGGACAATAGTGGATGGTAGGGGCGTGTGTGGTTACATGCTTTTCCAAGCAATCCTCCGATACTCCGCCGGAGGCAACCCATAATAACTGCTGAACTGCCTGTAAAACGTAGCCCGTGAGACAAACCCACACATCTCGGAAATCACCTCAATCGGCGTTTCTGCCGAACCCTCGAGCAACTGCCGTGCCTTGTCCATACGGGTGCTGTTGAGATAGTCGAGCAGAGTTTTTCCGGTCACATTTTTAACCGCAGTGAACAGTGCTGCACGGTGTGTGCCTAAGTGCAACGCCAATTCGTTCGACTCAAGGTCATGCTTGTCGAACATGCGGTCTTGCAGCAAGTATTCACGGAGGTTGGCAACCAAATTTTGGTCGTGTTCGCTGGGTGCATCGGGCAGGTCTGAGCCATCCGGTGGATGGGTTGCGTCCGTTGCCGTTGCGCCTTTGAGTAGGGCTTTGGTGCGTTCCAATTCTTCCGCAAGGTGGTCTTGTTCTTTGATTTGCCGGTACAGTCCGCGGTTTTTCTCCATGATCCTGCGTCTATTCCACACAATCAGCCCCACAATCACCATCAAACCCAAGCAGGCAAACGCCAATGCCGTGATCAGAAGTCGTTGCCGATCGGCTCGTGCTTTTTGGCGATCGGCTTCCATTTGGATTTGGTCAAGTTCGTGAATGGAGCGCAGTTCGTTGATTTGCGAATAAAACTGTTCCTTGTTGAGCGAGTCCTGTTTTTGCATGATTTGGCTTTGCAAAAGGAAGGCATTTCGGAAGTCGCCCTTTTCGGAATAGGCACGTGCCATGCTTCGTTTGGTTGCCAATATGTTGATGTCGATCTGTTCTTTTTCGTTGTAGTCTAACAGTTTTTGGAGATGTTCCAACGCCCTGTTGTAGTCGCTCGTAGCGATGTAATATGTGCCGTACATATCGTGGATTGAGGCGTGAAGTAACTCATCTCGCCATCGCGAATCATACACCTCCTCAGCCTTTCGGATCGCTTGCATAGACAGGTTTTGTAGAGACGTGGCATGCCGTGTCTCTACAGTCAACATCGCTAATTCGGCGTAAGCCACAGCACTCAAAAATTCTTTGTAAAAACGATACGTATCGAAATCGAAGTTCGGATGAATATCCTGCAAAAAAATTATTTCCACACCCATACTATCTGCATAACGCAAGGATTGCTGCCAATCCTCCAGATGGCGGAACATCCACGTAGCAAAGAAATAATTGTTGAGAATCGTCAGCGATTTCGGGTCGCGATTTTGCAACAGCCTCTCGTTACTCTCCAAAAAGTATTGAGCAGCCTGATCAAATTGTCGCAAATCGTAGTAAATATCGCCGATTGCACCCAAAAACACACCCATAGAGATATTGTCGTCACGGGTTTTTGCCTCCTCGTAGGCTTCCTTTGCAATGTTCAAAGCCGTAAGCACTCGGCTATCTTTGGCATGGCGACGAATGATTTGGCGTTGCGTATACGCCATATAATCGTAAATTTGGTGCTTTCGCGTGAAATCAATCGCCTCTTCGCCAAAAATATACACCGAATCCGTATCGTATTGCGTCCAATAAATCGCTGTAAGCGTTATCAAAGCAAACGCCTCCGCCTGCACATCCTTTTGCCGACGGGCTTCGTTGAGGAACATCTTTGTATAATGCCGGTCTTCGGGCAGCCCCTCAACCAATTTCAAGATGACCCGCAACGCATCTAACCTTGCCGTATCGTGCATTTGCGGCAGGAGCACGGCGATGCTGTCAGCCTGCTCGCCTTTTGAGAGGGGTTGTGCCTGCGATGGGACTGTTAATGAACAGGCTACGAGGGTGAGGGTGATTAAGATGTTTTTCATGTTTTGGGTTGATGGGGTGAAAATAATCAGTCGCAAAGATACAAAAAAGTTTTCAATTGCCTATCATTAGTTTTCATTTTTTTTCGTATCTTTGCAAAAAATAATAATAAATTTAATATGATTACTCAACAACTCTTAAACCCCAAAAGTATTGCTGTGATTGGTGCTTCGAACGATGTGTCTAAGCCCGGT